>Ga0214543_1005640_pt1 | contig 22820 bp, 8 predicted proteins | sample CNSS2metaG_FD_160094 | JGI IMG/M metagenome (GOLD analysis project Ga0214543, IMG submission 160094) | Root nodule microbial communities from cowpea collected in UCLA plant growth center, Los Angeles, California, USA - CNSS2 | ecosystem: Host-associated > Plants > Roots > Nodule | place: USA... | reverse complement strand
AGAGAGAGAGAAAGAGGGAAATCTGTTCACGTTTTTACTAAATTGCTATTGTAAAATTGAATATACAAATTCGTTCATTGTTAGATTGTGCTAGAAATTTGAAACAGGTTTGAGACATCTTGTTCTACAATTTGATTGGTTGGATAGTTCATACAAGGTCTAAGTTGGGAGATATTCAGTTCTCACTACAGTTGTGTACTTAGGTTTGTTAGATTTGATACACCAATAATTCACAACCAAGAGGGGGGAGGGGTGAATTGGTTTTTCAAACTTTTGATTTGTTCTTACACTTGAAAAACAATTTTTATGAAATGTTTAACCAATTGACAAAAGGAGTTTAAGAATGCACATTGTTCAATCTTTATATCTAGCAAAAATTAAAAGAGAATGAAAGAGAGCACAAGAGACAACAAGATTTATACTGGTTTGATTCAAACAAATCTACATCCAGTCTCTAGCTTTCCTCACTAGAAATTTCACTATATGAACAAGAGAAGGAATACAAGAAATACCTATGCAATTCCTAAACTCTAAAACCACACTTTCTAGAAAACAATCTTTCAAGAAATGTGAAAACAGTAATGCTCCAAGCAATTACACACAATTACCACAAACACAGTGAGAACACATAAAATTTCAGGTTCAAGAACCTACAAGAAACTGATACAGAAAAACTAATACAGAATTGATACAAAATAGTGACAATAATGAAACAATAACACCTGATTTTGTATAATGTTTTAGTGTCAATATTACACTCTCTTCACTTGATCTTGATCATGAATCTTGATGAACAATGAGACCTTGCTACAATATATTCTCAAGAACCTGTTTCACACCTTTCTTTCTTTCTTTTGGTTGAACAACTCTGAAAACAGAAGGTGCAGTGATCTGATTATATAAATCAGCTACTGTCAGCACGAGCCTAATCTACTACATTAGTTGGCTAGTCGACTATCAGGGTAGCATATTAACATTTTCAGATTATCACATACATGTCATTTTAATCATTATCATGTTATTATGGACATCATCAAAAACATTTCAGATACACTTAATCAACAACAATCTCTCCCTTTTTTGATGATGGACAAACTTACATAGAACAACAAACCTTTCTCCCCCTTTGGACATGATAAAAAACAGGGATAAAAAAGAAGAAACCAATGCAGAAAGTAGCCAATCTCAATGAAGTATATAGCTAAAAGCATTCAAAACCATGGGCTAACTTTGCTCCCCCTAACTTGAAACCCCCTATATAACGAATAGGCCAATGAAATCATAGAATGTCATAACTATGGAATGCATGTCATTATATAATATGGTATCAAAGTAAAATGCAGCAAATGCGAATAACAAAAATTAGAATACCAAAGTACAAGCAACATTGTCAAATCAAGTACCAAGAAAAGAGCAACATGGACTTAATGGGCAAACCAAATACAACAAATTTTATCATATGAGCTCAAAGTACAATCAATCACAAAAGAACAATCTTAATCCCAAAATCTAGATGCATGGTTACTCCCCCTAGGAACAAACACTCAACACCTATAGGTACTTTCTTATCATAGATTTTCAAAGATTAAAATGTAAAAAGTGTTGGTGAGAGATGGATTATCAAAGCATCATGCAATCAATTTTGCAGAAGATTAATTGACTTGGATCTTGGCATAAACGAATATCATAGAGCAAAAATATAAGCACAAAAATGTAGAGAAAACAATCTCTTAATCGATTATCTAGTTGATTATTTTATGCAGAAAAATATGATAAGAACCAAAAGTCATGGTTCTTCCTTTTTAGTGAACAAGCATGCAATAAATCCAAAAGATGTTTTTTCAAAAGCACAATGAATGATACTAAACAAGTTATATTCACCATATGTCTTTAGCAACTATTTAACAAAGTGGTGTAAAACTCCCCCTTTTTGGGTATTAGCAAAATAAGGGTATGAAAGAAGAAATATTCAGTACCAATTTCATAAATGTGAATCAGACAAAGAAGTGGCAAACAACACATACAACAAAGAAACAAAAGATGTGCCCTATATCAATTGTCAACTTAGATTGGGTATTATACAGATTAAAACCAAATTAAGCGAAAAATGAAAGCAAAAGAAGAAGGATAACAAGATTACAACCCCATTAAATCAGATATTTCAGCTTGTGAAGATCCTTCCTCATTATCAGCAGTGGCAACGATAAATTTCTCTTCTTCCTCCTCAGATGCATATGAAGGTTGCGGGAAGGATGAACAACAACAACACAATTCAAAGGTTTTAAAGAGATTGAGAATTTTGAAAACAATAAGAGAATGGGGATTTAGGGTTCTGATCTTATTTAAGGATTTGGTAGTTTTGTTTATGGCTTTTGAATTTAATTTGATATTTATTTCAGAAACTTTACCAAACCATGTTTGTTGCAAACATAGTTAACTAGGTTACTAATCTAGTCGAATAGGTGCAAATTTTGACACAGGAACACACAAAAATACGTGGCTAGTTAACTAGCAAGTTGACTATTTTATGCAGAATAAGAAAACTTGATACAAAAATGACAAAGTCTGATGCAGTATGAAAAAAATAGAGAACTAATGAGTTGACTATGTAATGCGAAAACAGAAAAACTGGTGCAGTGGTGACACATCTGGTGTAGTATGAAAAGGATAGTTAATTAATGAGTTGACTATGTAATGCAGAAACAGAAAAAATTGGTGCAGTGGTGACAAGTCTGTTGTAGTATTTAGATGATAATTAACTAGGTAGTCGACTTTATTTGGTGCAGAATGGTAAAATCTGATGCAGATTTTTATATTGTAAATGTGAAATCAAGTATGCCTAATTCATTAAAATGTTGAAGAATAATAACATAGATGTAACAACACAATTTGTATTTGTTGAAACACTTTTGGTAGTAAAAGATTAATTTTTATGTCCTAAGAAACATCATCAAAAAGTGTTAAAAGTTGTTTTACTCACATCATTTTTGAAGCATGGAATGATTCAAACTTATCTTTACTTGTGCAGTCCAAAAAATAATACCACATTGATTATTAGGCTTTTCACAAACCCTGCAAAACAGGTAAAATACATCTAGGTACCCACTTTGTATTTGGGTCCTTTCATGTTAGCAACATAGATGGTGTTTTTAGGCAACCAAAGATATTTTCCACTTGGAACACCAACATTTTTAAAATAACAAGAATTTGATGTATGACCATTCTTTAAACAATAAAAGCAAGATGCAAATGTTGTATTGAATGCCTTCTTAGGATGAAAGAAAAGAGTTTTAAAAGACTTTTGCTTCTTTGAAAAGGAATATCCATATTCATCCATTACACACTTTTGAGAATTAAGAAGAGTATCCAAATTGGATTTTTCTGCTGTAAACTTTGCAAGAATTTCGTCAAGAAATTCAACTCTCTTTTTACAGTTCTTGCAATCTTTACAATCAAAATTTTCAACTTGCAAGGTTGAATTACAATTACAAGAGGAGGTTTTATGAATGATGTCCAAATTTTCCAAATCAAAATCCAATTTCTTATTTGCCTTTTCTAATTGATCCAATCTATTTTCCAACTCTTGATAGTCCTTCTTAAGCTTTTTGTTTAAACAATTAAGTTCATTTGCATCTTTATGAAATTCTTCAAATGTATCAAGAAGTTCATCATACTTTGCTTGAATATTAGAATTAAAAGTACTTATTTTGCTTTCTTGGGACTCAATATCAATCATGAAGCATGTGTTGACATCTTTACTGCTATTGTTGCTTTCTGAATTGTTGTGGTCAAGTTCTTCAATGCCCCTTTGAGCTTTCTCCAAGGTTTCCCACATTTCTTTTGCATTCTTACATGTAGAAACTTTGTAGAATTCTTCCATGGTGAGTGATGAGGAGATGATATATCTAGCTCTAGCATCATATTGCACTTTCTTGTTCTCATTCGCAGTCCACAAATAGAAGTCTTTCTCAACCTGCACATTGTTAATGGTATGCATAGGAATAAATGATCCATTTACAATAGCATCCCAAACACCCATGTCAATGGATTCTAAAAATATTTTCATTCTTATTTTCCAGAAAAGATAGTTTTCCTCAACAAACAAAGATGGTCTACTGATAGAAACCCCTTCAGAAAACATTTGTGAAATATTGGCCATCTATAAGGATCTAGTCGACTATGGATTAGACTAACCAGCTCTGATACCACTTGTTGGATTTGATGCACCAATATTTCACAACCAAGAAGGGGGTGAATTGGTTTTTCAAACTTTTGATTTGTTCTTACACTTTAAAAATAGTTTTTATGAAATCTTTAACTAATTGACAAAAGGAGTTTAAGAATGCATATTGTTCAACCTTTATATCTAGCAAAAATTAAAAGAGAATGAAAGAGAGCACAAGAGACAACAAGATTTATACTGGTTTGATTCAAACGAATTTACATCCAGTCTCTAGCTTTCCTCACTAGAAATTTCACTATATCAACAAGAGAAGGAATACAAGAAACACCTATGCAATTCCTAAACTCTAAAACCACACTTTCTAGAAAACACTCCTTCAAGAAATGTGAAAACAGTAATGCTCCAAGCAATTACACACAATTACCACAAACACAGTGATAACACACACAATTTCAAGTTCAAGAACCTACAAGAAACTGATACAGAAAAACTAATACAAAATTGATAGAAAACAGTGACAATAATGAAACAATAACACCTGATTTTGTACAATGCTTTAGTGTCAATATTACACTCTCTTCACTTGATCTTGATGATGAATCTTGATGAACAATGAGACCTTGCTACAGTATATTCTCCAAGAACCTGTTTCACACCTTTCTTTCTTTCTTTTGGTTGAACAACTCTGAAAACAGAAGGTGCAATGATCTGATTTTATAAATCAGTTGTTGTCAGCACGAGTCTAGTCAACTACATTAGTTGGCTAGTCGACTATCGGGGCAGCAGATTAACATTTTCAGATTATCACATACATGTCATTTTAACCATTTTCATGTTATTATGGACATCATCAAAAACATTTCAGATACACTTAATGAACAACGAGGTTTTCTTTATCTTCCTTATTCTCTATTTGCAAGTTTTGTTGCTTTGTTGTTTGATCGAGTGTTAACAGTATTTTGTCCAATTGATCAAGACTCTTTTGTATCTTTGTTGATCATAATGTCACTATTTCTTTGGTTTTTATCCTTCTTTGGAGGGATTTTTCACATTAAAAATATTGGTATCTTTGTCTGTAATTTTTGTAATTTATTATTATTGTTCATTGGTAGTTGTTCCTCATAGATTCTTACAAGTTAGGGAAATTATATATGATGCATTCTCTGCTATTTTGGTTGTGTTGTTGTTTTCACCATCAAGGTGGCATCAAAGCTCTTGGTTTAGAGCTATATTTACTTGCTTGAATGATGGAGGCAAATATAAAGATGATTGCTTTGAATGGTAGAAATTATCATTTTCTGAAGGGAAAGATGAAAGAATTATTGTTTGTGAAGAAATTGCATCTTCTCATCTTTGCTACACAGAATTTGAATTCTATGTCTAATGAAGAATGAGACTTTGAGCACCAACAAGGGTGTGGTTTTATTCAGTAATGTGTAGAAGATAATGTTTATAATCACATTATTAATGAGACACAAGCTCGAATTTTGTGGGAGAAGATCGAGTCTTTGCATGCTTCTGATTCGAGTAATAATAAATTTCATTTGCTAAATTGCTTGATGAATTTGATGCATAGGGAGAAATCTTCCATATTAGATCATTTAAATGATTTTTAAAGGCATCTAAATAAATTGTCAAGAATGGGTATAAACTTTAATGATGAAGTTTTAGGACAATGATTACTAAATACTCTACCAAAGTCTTGGATGATATTTCGGGTTTCAATTACAAACTTAGTTCCAAATGACATTGTTTCTTTCCAAATGACAAAGAGCAATACTCTTAATGAAGAAATGAGAAGGAAGACACTTAGTTATTCATTTCAGTATGAGATGTTTGTCACGGATTAGGAGGAGACACTAGAAAAAAGAACCGAAAGGTGATAGAGAGAAAATCATGAGAAAAATAACAAATTTGGAGTATTAAACCATTATTGTAAAACTTAGTTAGGATTTTATGATTTTGATTCTATAAATTAAATCCTATGAATTAAAGGAAGACTAAATTTGAGAGTAAAAGAAAAGAAAACACAATTTCTAAAATAAAAAAACTAAACAAATTAATTGAGTCGCTTGTTACTTAGAGCATATTTAGTTTATATATAAGCTTTATAATGAGCTATATACATGCATAGGCCTATGATTTTCAATATTGTTCTTCAAATAAAATATACTAAAGTTTTTTTTCTTCTAAATTTTGTAATATATATCACAACATCGATTACAAGAGAACACATATTAATTGTGCCAACGATTAGATGACACATTAATTATATTCAATCTTTTATATTCTTCCTATTCAATTGATTTGGGGGTCTAGGGATTTCGAATCGTAAAAACGTAAATTGAAAAATACAAGAAAATAAAAAATAAAAAATCAAGAAGATGAAATGTTCAATCCACATATTCATGACCCACACAATTCCTCTTTTATCTCAATCCGCTAAAGATTCATATCCAAATTTAAACAATTAACTGGTGCAATTAATTAATCAAACCGATTATATGAATAAAATCAAAGTATCGTTCAATCTAATATTATTTAATCATCTATCAAAATTCAACATTGCAAAACCAAAATTAGATAAAAGAATAACTTTGAAACGTTAAACAATAAGTGTAAAACGCAATTCAACTTGTTTGATCTTTACTCCATAAACTGATTCTCAAAAATTAGTTCTTCCTTGATGAACAACACAAAAAGGCAAAGGAGAGGAGAAGAGGAAAAGTCAAGAAAAAAGTTTGGAGAAAAAGAGATGAAGGAACAATTCCTAAAATTAAAAATTTAGTAAATGATTCAGGTACAAGGTTAGAGCATGTTCATGTCATATATAGGTTTTGAAATCTAATGTAAATAGGGTGATAAATGTGGACTCTAACTAGAGAAAAACTCAAAAGCAAAAATTTGAGGAAAGAAGGAAAAGGAAGTGAAGAAACCATTTACAAAATTGAAAAATTAGTAAATGATTTATGTGTGAAAGTTTAAAGCATATTTAGAACATATATATATATATATATATATATATATATATATATATATATATATATATATATATATAGGTTCTAAAATCTAACGTAAACATGGTCCTAAATAGGTTTTCTAATTAGATTCACAAGCTTAATTACAACATTTTAAGCTAATTCAAAGAAAATCTTATTTTCATTAGAATTTTAACAAATTTACCCCAACTTCTAAAAATCTTAGAATATAGCAAAAAAAAAAAAAAAAAAACAAAAAAAAAAAAAAACAAAAAAAAAAAAAAAAACTCCAAATTCAACGAATCGAATGTCAATTCGAAATCTTTGGAAATACAAAATTTAATGTAACAAACACTAGTAAAAAAATAATATCATGATGAAAAGTTATTATAACTAAAACAGTGAACAAAAGTCACACGAGCTAAAAACACAAAATTAAAGTAAATATATATATTGAACCCAATTTATTGCCACCTAAAGGAAATGAATTAAAAATGTAAAATAAAACCTGAAAATTACATTCATTGTATGATAAATGTGTGTATCAAATACGTGTCATCAACCTAATTATGGGCTCTAATTAGGACCATAAGCCTAATTATAAAAATTCAAGCTAAAAAATGGAAAATCAAATTTGCATGGCTTTTTTCTAAATGAAAATCATAAAATCTATCGCAATTTTTAAAAATCATTGAAAATAACTTAAGACTTCAAATCCAATAAATTATATGTTAATTTTGAAACCCTAAAACTTTATAATCCAATGCATCGAATCAAACAAAAATAATATCTAAAACAATTTATAGTTAAATCGTAAGAAAATATCATATTAGCTTAAATTAAAAAATTATTATATACACTAAACTCAGTTTATTACCTTTAAAAGAAAATGGCCTTACCTACTAATCTTCCTCGCTCATTCTCAAAAAGTTTGATTTAACACTTTAAATTCAAAAAATAAAAGTAAGATATTTAATGTTGCTATAATTATTATTATAAGATTGGAAAGTCTACTGAACGCATAAGTAATCGATCGGAAAAATTCAAGTATTATTTTCTATGAGACTTGTTAAATATTTGACAATTTTTGTAATTTATAACTCAATTAAATAATAAATTTTACAAAAATAATTTTTTTTTTTATATTTTTATCAAACATATGGTGTGCAAACACTACAAGAAAAATCTTAAACAATGACCAAATTTAGTAAACAAAAATAATTAGTCACTATAGTATCAAATTTAAATACTAATATATAAACTAAAAATTCTTGGTAACTAAACTAGTTTAAAAAAATATAATTGGTTTCTAAATTGGTAACTAAAATAGTTTCTATTAAGAATTAATCTCTAAATTTGTCATTAACATTAACTACATAGGTCTTGACTACCAAATGAACGAGTCACTATAGTAGTCTCTAATTAATTATTTAGAGACCAATCTAGAAACCAATTCCTTTGGTAACCAAAGTTCTCTTGACCTTTGTCAAACCCCTTATTTATAGATTTTTCGAATTGGATTGGGTATGCAGCTCTGCACTTGATTTTGTTTTGGAGTAACCAAGTTTATCAATATTTCCTCTTGGCGATAACTTTGATAATCAAATTTTGTTGATATTTTTCACTTATCTGCAAAATATTAAATCTATAAACCAAATACTTATCTTTTCCAATTTTATTAAATAAAACTCAAAATATCTAAAAAGATAATAATAAATTAATAAAAGATAAAGATAAACAAAAAATAAAACATGATAATGTCAATTATCAATTATGCAATAAATACATTTGGAGAAAATGCAAGAAAAATTAGTAATCTATTTAGTTGAAGTTGTGAAGGGACAACATTAATCACGATTAATATTTCTTTTTCATGTGATATTGGGGGAGGCATAACCCTAATGTTATGAACACAATGTCATAAAAGAACAATTGTTTCACTAGCGAATGACTCATTACAAATTGGTTGTTTAAGGGTACATTTTTTATTTGAATATTTACTTCCACTTGAATTTTACTAAGAGCTTGGTTTATTCTCAAAGCTCTTAGTTTCTTACAGAAGAATATTTGGAAGTGATGTCAACCTTGGTTGAAGGTTGAGAGAGGCAACATTTTTTTCTATTCAAGCTTCAAGAACACTCAAAGAAGTTTAGAAAATAAGTGTCCAAATTATTTGATTTAACACTTTTGACATTTAAAATGCTTGAATTGCATATATTATTGAGTAAATCAGACCCCTTCAACTTAGAAATATAGATTTTGGTATTGAGAATTAGTTAAGTGTGATTTTAATGATTTTTTATAGCACAACAAGGTACTGAGCCATGAAAGAAAACCCTTTGGAGAACCCTTGAATTGATCAAATATGGAGAGCTTTAGAGTTGAGTTCAAATAAAATATTCCTAGAAAGTTAACCTCAAAGCTAAACTCCAAAGTGGAGACTCAAGTCACACAAAAAAAAATCCTGAATAGGAGGAAACTTCTACTATTGAACATTGAGGGTTGGAGCTGAGCATCAAGTTTTATTTCTATAAAAACATAATGTTGCTCTATTTTAGGGAGCTCTCTCTTAGACCTTTTCTTAGACAATTTTTGTTAGTTTTGAAATGGTGATTTAAGCCAAGAAGGGTGGATGAATTGGCTATTTAAAACTTTTTCGAAAGCTTAAAACTATGACTAATTTGTTCTTGAGCTATGAAACAGTCGATTAAAAAGATAAATCAGTCGGCTAAAATACTGGGAATTTATGCAGAATACAAAATTTGTAGATTTAACTCAAACAACAATCTTTTACATACAAGACTTCTTCCAATCAATATTTCTAACTATTATACAACCTCAGATTACACAAGAACGCATTAAAACACAACAAAGAGTGGATTACTTGATTTTCTTGATATTTTAAAGTGATTCAAAGTGAGTGAGATGAGGGAAAGAGAATTGCACAGTTGTTTTTATACTGGTTCACTCAATCAAAAAGCTACATCCAGTTTACCAAGACAACATGAGTCTGGTTTCCACTATATTCAAAAGTTTTACAAATCAAACACCAAGATTAGACTTTTGAACAAAGAACCACACAAGATTTTTGACTCACACAAAAATCTAGACAACTATCTTGCAAGAATCACACTTACATACATGAAATCACATAAGGCAAAACAACAAGAGGCACAAGAACATCCAAACTTAATGGTGGCTCTCCTTAGCCAACCATACATGTGTTCTTCAAGCTATTCACAAGCCAAAATGCCTCCAAGATCAACCAAGATCTTTAAACTTCATGTTGCAGTTGTGTATTGCATAGAGAGTTTTCTAGAGAAGAATGACAAGATTTCGCGCTCAAAAACTCAGAAAACTTAACTCTACTCTCGAAAATACAACATATATAGTCTGGTTTAAGTGAAATCTGTCGATTGAATTTTTCATACAGTCAGCTGATTTTACTTGACTTAAGGAAAATCAGTTGACTGAAAAATAATTCAACTGACTAAATGCATTCATACTAGAAAACTATATACTGCAAGCCTTTTAACCGGTTAAAACCCATTTTAACAGATTAAAAGAGACACACCAAGACTAACTAGACATCTAACCTATGTCATATTGCCTACCAACATGATATAACACCAAAACATTACATTTAACATATTATTTCCAGATTTAACACACTACAAACTTAGTCTGCAAGTGGATCCTCATCAATCTTCATCAACCACATGTGATCTTCATGCATTTGGTTTTATCAACTATTTGCTTCAAGCTTGCTTGTGCCAACAATTTTCTCCATTTTCATTGTAAGATTTTGAGAGAGTTATGAGAGAAGAATAATAGATAATATGCTTGTAACTAGAGTCATCATCATGAGTGACTAAACTCTCCTGTATTGAGGTTGGATGTAGCATTTTTTAATTCCTTGTACTAATGTTGATTTATAATACATATAATTATATTTTTATTCAATGTTAATGGTTTGATTTATGTTTAAATATTGGATGTTGATTTATAATCTATAACAATATATAAAGGGGATTCCCATTTTTGTGTCCACATTTCAAAATACCAATTTTACCCTTTAAATATAATAATTTATTAAATTTTTAAAAATTAACTGTTATTTTTACAAGCTTTTTATAAAATCGGATGTCTTTATTTCTTCTCTTCTTCTTTATTTATCAATGGTTATTCTTTTGTCTCTTCTTATATATTTCACTTTATCAATATTATTAACTTAATAACATTACAATATTATCATCTATTAATATAATATCACGCATAAATACACACAGGCGCAGGCGCGATAGCACCTGTGTTTACACTAGTATATATAATTATATTTTTATTCAATGTTAATGATTTGATTTATGTTTGAATATTGGATTAATGGATGATCATCTTATTTAACTAGTTTATTTAACTAATTTATATTTACTTCGAAAACTAATCTTAAATTTAAGATCCAATCAAATCATTTAAATAGGTCTAAAATATCATATAATAACTTAATAACTCAATATTATTGTTACTATATAACAACAATTTAAAATAACTTTGTTGTAACAAAATCAAGTTTTTTTTTTTAATATAAAAATATATATAATATATATATATATATATATATATATATATATATATATATATATATATATATATATATATAAAAATAAGATGATGCTTTCAAATCTTTCCGCTAATAATAAGTAACATATTTACCACCAATATTTATCAATAAAAATGATAATAATTAGACTAAAATTTGAACAAATTATATAATTTGTGTATGTGTTTACACATAGCAACATATTTAATTAACTTTTTATTTGAACTTTTGCACTAGCGCGTACACGGTTGAGTAGAGAAGCAAAATTCATGTTTTTGTTGTATAATATTGGTTTGGTTCACACAATATGTGATGTGTGATTTGGACTTGTCTAAGATAGGCTTAAAATGTCAAATTCCATTTTGTCATTTTCTTTCCACCCCTTCGTCTCTTACTCGTTGGTTCCTCTCCTTTGCCTTTTTATCTCTTTTTAAATACACCTCATTATCCATGCTTCTCCGTTTCTAGGTGCTCTCAATGCCATAACATTTTCCACAATCACTTCACCAACAAAACAAAACATAGGTTGGTTCACAACTTCACAAAGAAACCCCACTTTCCATCACCAACACAAATTTCCACGATGCCATATACTAATATCACACGTTATTATTTTGACCAAAACACAAGAACCTTCCCTCTCCAAGCATGCACTACACGCACCATTATTGACAAGAGGAAACTATTCTAAGCAAAATAAATAAAATTTTGTATAAATTATATCGTTCACAAAGAAATGTTTTTTAAAGCTTATATCACTTAATTGCGTATTTGTTCTAAAATTAAGTAATTTCAACATGCCCTTAGTATAACATTCAATTATTCATTATTAGTATACTATAATAATATTTGTATAATATACTATTGGGATTTAATAGTAGTTATATATAATATTACAAAATTATTAGGATTTTTAGGATTATTGAAGGTATAAGAAGTATAAGAGATATGTTGTAGGGAGAAATTTGTTATTTTATTTTATTTTATTTATGTACATAACAAAATAGGATAAAATATCATATTTAATCTTATTTTAGTATCTTAATCTTGCTTTCTCATATTTAAATAATAACTAAATATATTATATTTATATAAAAGATATTTCTAAAACTGAAAAATTTCTTAAAAACTAATTGAAATAAAAAATATTTTAAATGAATATTCTTGACAAATACATACATATGTATTATATTTGTATTAAAGTATATTATACAATATTTAATATTTAGTTCCAAAAAAAATGTTAACAAAAGGTATAGAAAATAAAATGATCCTCTAATACCTCATTTAGTAGGATTCACTCTACTAATTTAAAACATTACATAATTGATAAAAAGAATAAACTAGTATATAAGTATATCAAAAAGCATTTACAAATCCCTTGTGAGAAAAATCAAGCTTAAACTTTTTAAAGATAAATAATACTTAATCAACCTGGAAGATCTATACATTACAAAAATTATATACCTAAGTGATCACTAACCATCAATAAGCATATTGTTTTACAAATCTCTCATCTACATTATCCTTTGTTCACCTATAATATAGGATCATTGCAGACGGACAAACCACAACACAACACACAACAAGGTAAGTTAGTGTAATTATAACATCAGTTCTAGGCATAATTGATAAGTGTTAAGAATAAGTAAATTTTTCATTTGAAATTGACACTTGTCATGTACCAAATGGTGCTATTTGTGTATAAAACAAACCTCCTTAACTTAAGATACAAAGTGAGGTATTTAGAATTGGAGTTTTATGAATTATAATGATATTTTGAGGTTTGCAGTGAATATAAAACAAAATATCAAGTATGCAGCTGAGCCACAGTACTGGAGCTAAGCCATGGATGTAAAAAAGACATGATAACATATTTTGACTTTCTAGCTAAGTACAACAAATGGAGCTGAGCCTCATGAGAAAACCCTCTTTGCAAAAAAACTGGAGCTCAAATCCATGAGGCTGAGCAGCCAAGAAAATCCTTCTAAGAAAGAAAGGTCACATGGTGCGCACCAGGACAAGGGGCTGAGTTGAGAAGGAAACTCACTTATGAAGTAACCCCTATGGATGAGCACCAAAACTTGGGTTGAGCACTGCCCAAAATTTTCTATAAATAAAGACCTTGAGTCTTCATTAGAGGAAATTGAGTGGAAGCTCTAAGATATAATAATAGGATATAATAGGGTCTGAGACACAAGGGAGATGTGCTTAGTGTAAATCTTATGTGTAGATGCTACTAGAATTGCATTGTAATATTCTATGAGTAGTTGAACTCCCTCGTGTCTAGGTTTGATGTAACCAATTTTGATTCTATATACTTCTACTTCTTGGGTATTTATCTTTGCTTTTATTCAATTCTTGATGATTTGATTTATGCTTAATGATGATTTGATCACTCATCTTATTTCATTGGTTTGATTTGAGTTGGAAGACTGGTCTAAACTTGTGTGGATGAATTGATGACTTATACTATCTCACTGGTTTGGATTAAGTTGAAAGACTAATCTCAAACTAAGGTCAAATCAATTATCATACATGTACTTGTGCTTATTTAGTAGCCAAAGGGAATGCTGGAAGGGAGAGTCATGCACATTAAAGCAAAGATTCATTCTACCAGGAATTGAGGAATCACATTGGGTTTGAAATCCTTAGGTTCTATGTATCAGGGATGAACCTAGATCTACATTGAAAGAGTACTCCTAGGACATTGAATGAGTTGCATAGTAAGCAAGCAAGATTTGTATCAATTCATAGTCCTTACTTCAGTCAATATATTTATTAACTACTATCTATTTTTACTTGCACTCTTTATCAAAACCAAAAAACCCAAAAATAAAATTACCAACATACTTGCTAAATGCTTATGAATACGACACTTGTTGATACTACTACGTACCAGTACACTTGTTGGGAAATGGTTGTTGTGAAACAGTCAACAATAATCAATGTAATATCTCTCACCAAGAGGACATACTGCATCAGTCGTAGAATCATGTAAGTTTTAATTTCTTTTTTTAAGGGATACTACATTAGTTGAAATCGATGTAGTGTGTGATTCAAATATTATGAGACTGCCACCACATTTCTTTTTACATCATTTTTGCGATAACCGATATAAAATCTCATTATAGATTGCTCTATTTGTACTAGTGAACTCTTAATCATTTTCGAATAAAATAGTACAAATCTTTAACTACATCTCAACAATGAAACTATGTATTTTGTAACACTCAATACTGCTTGAAAAGCTATATTAAGCATTTTCACAATGCAGTTAAGCTGACTGAAACTATATGCTTAAACTTATTCAATTCTACTATTTAAATTTGATACAAACTTCTGGAATTGGTTTTTAAATGTTTTAAACTAAAAAAGTAAAAAACTGAAAAATGAACAATGATAGTCACATATGAAGATGTAGGACATGCTCGAATATGAGCATGGAATGGTTTGTTGAACAAATCAGTAATGCAAAACAGTTCTAAAAGACATCAATTGAATAAAGAAACTAGAATGAATTGAAATGATTGAGTAAAAACCCTAATTCAAAAATCTGAAAACTAATTAATAAACATAACTACCGTGAAATGACATTGTCATCCTAAATTGAATTAGCTACAAAATTAACACACTAAAACTTCAAACAAGTAACACGAATCATCACGAAAGCATTAGAATAAAAAAACACAGATCATTGACATCCAAATCACAAATAAAAATGAAGAACAAATAGAACAATAGTTTGAACTGAAACTAATCTTCATTAATTGAATTCAATTCATTGATTCTTTTCTACTATAATCAAAAGACATTTTAATTAGTTTATATGATTGTGCATCATATGAATTTTAGTTTGTTTCCAAATTGAATTCAGTATTGAGGTGAGTTATCAAGAATCAACAAATTTATTTCAATCGCCAAAGTTGAACATCAAAGGAAAGAGAAACGAGAGAAGAAGAATTGGTGAAAACAAGTGGAAACACCAATCTATTGCATATACACATGCTTACAACAATTATGTTCGGTGGAAATGAATGAAATCACACAGAGATTTAAGATTCTTGATGCCATAGTCTATTGGGCGATCAACAACTTCGAGAAAGCTCTAATTAAAGAGAGAAAAATGAAGAAAATGTGAGAGTTTATGTTCTCTCTGTGAAGTGTGGTTGTGAAGTTTCTTGGAATGAAGTGTATGTATGAATGAATCATTGTGTGGTTCATGGTGTTAACAGTTCAAATACTTCCCCCAACCCCTGTTACAACCTATTGCAAGTCATACTTTTTATTCCTAACTAACCGAACTACATTAACTAACTAAACCAGTCCTAACTAGTAACCTAGGTAGAAGGTCCTCCAATTGTAGTCACAGGTTGGTGCATGTCAAACTTATTGCCCATTGTGCCTTTTCAAGCTCTTTGACCTATTGTAGGAGGTAAGAAGGCCAGTTAGCTCAAAACAGCTCCAACTTAGCTTCCAAAGCCACTTTCTATGTGAAAGGCCCTTGTGGTATCTTTTGAATCTTCTTCGTCATGATACATTCATCTTAGTAACTTCTTTTAGGACAATAACAACTTTGGAACTTTAGCACACGAGCTCTCTTGATTACTAATCAAAGAAATAGAATTACAACCATAAAACTAAGACTTAACTACAAAATATAACTAGACTAGTTAACTAGGTAAGTGCAAATGAAAACTGGAGTTTGGATGCAACTTTTGATATTTTCTAAGCTCTTTTAAGTTCAGCATAAGAGTATTTCAGTGCTATCTAGCTTCTCCCATAATTGCCATAGCATTTAAAGCTCAAGTGCAAAAAGTCAACTATTGGTCAACTTTGATTGAAAAGTCGATTCTACATAATTTATCGGGATTCTTGCTTGTTTGCATGCATTTATTGCTTTCAATCATTAGTTTAGTGTTGACTTTGCATCTTTTAACTACATTAGTATCACCAAACCAAAGTTAGAACTATTTATGCTACTTAAACTACCTAATTAGACTAGACTAAGCAACTCACTGAGTTATACTTCACTTAAGAACTAACACAACACTAAACTTATTATTTACTTGTTCTAAACTAAGACTCAACACAACTATTTAAATGCACACAAAAACAATCTTAATCCATACTAGGCTATTTAAGCTAACTAAGAACAATAATATACTTTACACTAACCTATTATAACATATGAACTACTATTAAATCTATCTATTTAGGCTAGAATACTAGTTAACACACTAAAGCATCAATATCTAACTAAAATTCTAGAACTAAGTTATCCTATAGCTAATTCTAAAACCTACATTGAAAATGTACTAAAATAGCCTACTTAAGCTAAATTCATGAAACTAACCTAAAATGTTTATTAAATTAAATCTAGGCCAAGAACTAACAATTAACAACTTAAACTTACCCAAAAAAAAAATACAATTATTCAAGAAAAACTTCAAAGAAAAGGGGCTTATCATGGCTTCAATCAACTTTGTTTTCAACTCTATTTTCACTTAAGCAAAGATGTTTTCACTCAAGACAAAATAGCATTACAATCCAACTTTGCTTCTACCCTATTTTTTCTCAAACAAAAATGTTTTTGCTTAAGCTGTAACACCCCATTTAAATAATAACTTTAATTTAAATGAAATGTCACACAGATAGAAATTTAGAGACAGGTCCTGGAGTATGGACGTTACTCCTTACAATATCCAAAAAGCTAGGAGAAACTAAGGCACACCATGATGCCAGATACAACCAAGAATCCAAGGACTTAACGAAATTTAATAGAATACTAAAGAGCAAAGCGTACATGGGCCATAGCCCTAAAGAAAAGCCCAAAAGCAAAAGTCTATCCCAAGGCTAAGCAGTGGAACCATAACCTTCCTGTTGACCACGGGTGTTCCTCGCATCTGCTCACATCAACAAGTTGATGATTATCGCAAAAGAGAGTACCACACAACAGAACACACAACAATAATAAAAGGGTAAGCTAGAGCCGAAAATGGTTTTATCATGCAGTCAGATATACTTTCACAGTCAATTATACATACACCACCCAAGCATGTTAAGACTTTTCAAAACAATACACTAAGACTCGACTCGATTCGACTCATCCGGATACATATAACTTGGTCGGATTCAGCGGATGCTTACACTTGTGGTGGATACCTTTGCTCACCCCCGAGCTATATGTTACAAGTGTTACAATGAATCAATTTTCCCTCACCACAAGGTTAGCCCTTAATGAATTTCAGGCCTCCTGCTACTCTCACCAGGAGTCAGTCCGCTCTAGGTGAGACTAACTGACTCCTTAGAGTGTCAGGATGCAACCTTACCTTGAATCCTTACCTAGTTATACAGATGGGGCACCACCATGGACACCCACTAACAGGGGCCATGGGATTACGTCCCGACCACTGAAGCACGACCCTGAGAATCTCACCTAGAGATCCCAAAGAATTACGCACTGACACATACCAACATTCTTAATCAATCAAACAAGTTCAACATGCGTATACACATATATACATATACATCACATACAGTTTCTCATAATTCACCTTTTTCGTATTCCCAGCCAAACTATACCAACTCATTATTCTCGAACCATGAATATAGAACTCCGTCTCATATCATTATCATGCCACATTGATACCAACCCTTTCGTGTCTCATGTCGAACTCATGCCAAACTCATCATTTCAATTCCATGAATCACCTTATACATATATCATACTCACATCATGTAAAACTCATAAATCTCAATGTTACCATCTCATGCATATAAAATCACTCAATTCATAACTCATGAACCACATCCCTCATGCATAAACATTCAGAACATACTTTAGCACAATAACCCAGTCCTACATGTGTTATTCACCCAATTAACATAGAAGAAAACAGTACAGGGTGCATCCTCGCCCAACTCTCACTCAATCTGAGGATACTCGCTTAGACGAGAGGTTTCCCTCGCTCAGGCGGACTCCCCTCGCTCAGGCGAGAATTCGAGGAGTGGGAAGAGTGGCTCCCCGCGGGGTCTCGCTTAGGCGAGCCCTCCTCGCTTAAGCGAGAATGCATCTCGCTCAAAATGGGGACTCTTCGCTTAAGCGACCATCGCATAAGAATCTTGGGCGAATCCTGGGCGAAACCTCTGCTAGTCTCGCCTAGGCGAGACAAGCTCACTTGGGCGAGATTATTAGACTTCGCCACTGTCTGCACCTGCATCAGTTATATTTTATGCATATGCAATATTACCAACCCTTCCCCGCATTCACAGTAGCATACCAGTTCAAGAATCACGAAACACCAACCAGACAACAGACAAACACATGAAACAGAAAAGGGTTCTAGCTTCCCTTACCTGGAATAAGCTAGCACAGTACTCCGACACCAACCACGAAACACAGCAGCTCTAGGAAAAAGCTTAGAACTGGAAAATAGTGGAACAGATCTTAAGATTGGGTTCACTACGAAAACTCCAATTGATAACACTCGAGATTACACTAAGAAAGGGAGAATATGAGTTGAGGGGCAACTTACGTTGAGTAGAAACGAGCTTCGAGCGAACTGGTCCGAGACGGGAAAGCAAACCCTAGTAGAGTAACGGCTGCACCTCTTAGAACAAAGGGGCAGATTCTGAAAGTGAGTAAGAGGGTTAGGGTTAAGGCAGACTTAGGGTCTGTTTTTCCCTTTAGGCCAGCCCTTAGGCCCAACTCAAATGGGGCAGCCCTTTTTAAATTAGGGCAGAAAAAGTGGGCCTTACATAAGCAAGCTCTATAAATCAATCCTAGTTTCTACACAAAGTTAAACATTTGTTTTTTCTTCTTCTGGTCTCTTTAATTGATTGAAATAAATGTTTCTATAAATACAAAATGAATATTAATTGTTATATTTGATTGATTTTCATTTTTTTAAATGAGTTATATCATATAACAATGCTTACCAAGATTAATGGAATCTATATGTTTTATGAAAATGGTTGTTAAGACTAATAAGAACTATATGAAATTATGGTCACATATATGGAATAATATGCCAACTATTGTTTAATTTATGTATTAAGTATTGACACATATATGTTATAACAAAGATATTTATGCTTCCCTGATGATTTAAGTTACAAAGACTAAGATATCAAGTGATGACAAGCTAATGGGAAAGTTCTTACACACCGTAACATGTGTAGATGTGCAACTTGAATTGTAATAAACTTATCCTGATTTATTCTCTTGGATCCGGTTGTAAATCTTTGTCTTGTATATTGGATTAAATGTTAGTTTTTGGTAACACATCCATTTGTTGAGTATTTTTTATGTCTAATCCATGTGTAATTTATATGATTTTTGTTAGGGGTGGCAGTGAGCCCGCATAGGCCTGATCCACATAAATTTAAATAAAATAAAAAAATTACACTTGTTTATATTAATTACTTCTTTTATGGACTCTTGCATTAACGTTTCAAATTCTTGTATAACTGGAAAAGACAAGTATTATGTAATTTTTAATGTGCTAAAATTTAAATAATACATTGTGTATGTCATAGTATGAATATGATGAAAATGTGGAATTATCAATTTATCATCTAATTCTCCAAAGTCTTTATTTAATTTTGTGAACTTCTTAAAGTTTTTCAATTTTTAAACATTGAAAGTTTTATCATAAAAATTAAAAAAAAAAAAAGCCGGCCAGCCCGCGGGCCCGCGGGCCAAGTGTTATGTGGGGCGGGCCAATGTTTTCGACCCGCATAAAGTATGCGGTACGGGGCAGGCGAGCCCACGTTGTGCGGGTCTTATGTGGGCCAGGCCGGCCCGCATTGTCACCCCTAATTTTTGTATGTTTTTGTTGGATTGAAAATTTGATTATTTATCAATTCTTAAAATTGTTTTAGGCAAAGTATCCAATTTGATTTTCAAAATCTAAAGTTGTTGTGATTTACAAACCCAAAATTTATTGTGGTAACTCACTAGTGAGAAATTTCCTTTATATATAGAAACTATTGCAAGGGACTTCTACTTTTAAAAAATCATTTATAACTTCTCTTACATCGTGGTACATATATTTTAAGGAAATAATACAGTTTTACCCTTATTTAACCATTAGATATTATAAACAATATTTTGAACTATATAAAATCGGTATATCAACGTTATACCCAATACGAAAAACGTGTTACAATTTTATTCCAATACACTTTTTTTCTTTGAAGTAAACTCTCGAGTTAGTGCTTCCAATGACTTTGAATTTTTTATTCTCTTAAATTTTAAAAGTCCTTTCGACGTCTTTGATTGCGACAATATTTATCTAATTCTTTATTCTTTATATGTCACAAAAAAAGCTATTATGAATACATTAAGAAAGGAGAAAAATTAAATAATCACTTTTATAAAATTAAAAAATTAGTAAAATATTTTTTAGGATATTTTTATATACATTTTATTATTGATTAAATCTTATTAACAAAATAGAAAACTATTAGTAAAAGTGGTTAAAGAAAAAAAAGACTCATAAAATTTGATATTTTTTAATAGAATTGAATATATGAAAAGTACATTTAAAAATATGTTAACAAAAATATCATTATTTCTCAGTTCTAAGTATAACACTCGACCCCACCATAGAACAATGTCCAAGACAAGTTGAATGGTTAATGATTTTGTTTGAGTAGTTTAAATTTATTGCAAGTGCAAGGAAATTACCGTAATCGTTTTTCTCCTGCTCTTGCTCTAGTCCAAGAAACATACTTTACAAAGTTTTCCCAGTAATATTCCCCAATTGCTTTCTCTTTTCCATTACTTGACCACAAACTCCACAACTTTCTCTCTCCCCTCAACTCTATATAAGCCTTTCCTCACCCTTCTCTCTCTCATCACTCCACTTCTTCATTCCCTTCATCTTTTTTCTAATCTTATTCAATGGAGGAAAGTGTGGCACCAAAGAGGCCAAGAGAAGAGCCACAAGAGAATGAATTTGCACAAGATTGTGATGAGTCACTTGAGTCCTCAAAGAGGCACAAACCATACAATCACATACTCTCCCTCCTTGAATCAGAGGAAGATGACTCCACAGAAGACCTCTCTCCTCTCATCACTGCCCTCCAACAAGAAATCACAAACTTTTCCTCTGATTCGGACACCCTTTTGAGCCAACAAACAACCACCGGGAACAATTTGGAGGACTGTTCATCGTCCACCACTCAATGTTCTGGCGGCATCGTGGAGGAACACGACAAAGAAATGGTGATGAGACACCTTCTTCAGGCTTCTGATGATGAGCTCGGGATTCCAAACAAAGGGTGTGATGGGTTTCTCGATCTTGGGGAAGAAGATCGTTGCTTCAACGCTGGAGACATGCTTTCTTCTATTTGTGATGGGTTGTTGGAGTTTGAAGATGAAACTGCTAACTACTATGAACTCTTGCAGTCCCAACTCTTTCTCTAGTTTCTTTACATGGGGGGTTAGAAATTCGTGAAAAACATAAGTTTTTCATGGGCTTGAGATGAAATCCAAGGAAAAAATTTTAGAACTTGGGACAAAAGTTTTTGTTGTTTTTGTTTTCATCTTTAGATGCCTTCTTTTTGTAAATTAAGATGATGGGAGGCTTACGCGATGTTGGTTATTATACTATAAATGTCGATCTGTAGAAAAAGCAAGTAGGCTTATATTACACAATGTAATTAGCTAGTAATGATGATCTTTTAAAGTCTTTATATGCTAGATTTCTCTTCTCTTGATTTTTTAGGTTAATGAAATATGACTTCTTTTATGTTTTCTTTTACTTTTTAGAGGTTTTAAAATAAATCTTTTTCGATGATTTGGTTATGCTTAGGGATGTCAAAAAAATCCGTACTCGCAGGTATCCGCGGATAAAACCTGCAATGGGTAAGAAATGGATATTAAAAATGGATACCCGCTATCAGCGGGTATGGATATTTTTGATACCCCCATGTTAACGGGGCAGGTACGGGTATCATAGTATCCGTACCCGTGGATACCCGTACCCGCTAAACTTTACCTTATATATATATATATATATATATATATATATATATATATATATATATA
>Ga0214543_1005638_pt1 | contig 22821 bp, 10 predicted proteins | sample CNSS2metaG_FD_160094 | JGI IMG/M metagenome (GOLD analysis project Ga0214543, IMG submission 160094) | Root nodule microbial communities from cowpea collected in UCLA plant growth center, Los Angeles, California, USA - CNSS2 | ecosystem: Host-associated > Plants > Roots > Nodule | place: USA... | reverse complement strand
TTTTAATCTTTTTCTTTTTTTTTTTTTTTTTTTCATTTGCTTTCATAGAAATTTAGTTTTTCTTACTATTTTCCATTTTTTGTTTTTATTTTCTTACAATTATTTTCTTTATATTACAAAACGATCAATTTGTTTTCTATTTATTACGGTTTTACATAATTATGCAGGAAACCGACAAAATAAATGAAAGAAGTTAGTTTTAGATGTTATAATACAAATATTTAGAAATAGGAAAGAAATTAAAAAAAATGATATATTTGTAATTAAAATTTAAAATAAAAAATGACACTGGAAATGAAAAACATAATGAATATACTGGCTGATAATATATATATATATATATATATATATATATATATAACAATGGTAATAAAATTTTATATTATTGGTAAACCAGCAAAGCGGGAGAAAAAGCTAATTTGTTGGATGAGCTCAATCTCGTTGATGGGAAGAGATTTGGTGGAAAGAAAGAACTTTTTACAATATTATCTCTCCATTGAACCTGTTCTGTTTTTGTGGATAATGAGTAAAAGCAAGAGATAAAATGGAATCGATCCATACATTTCAGAAAATAATGAATTGGTTTCATGCTAAAATGTAAAGTAAAACGTTTGGATCTACCTTTACTAGAGGACCCATAGTCGGTGCCTTTGTCCTCAGAAACTTCCGGTTGCCCATTCATATTTTATTCCACCCCACTCCAAAGGCAGTTCACTTACCCTCTCTTTTTTCTCCAAAAGAGAGTTTCTCCTCCGAACCTACTAGGCACTCTTCGTCCAAGTAAGTTTAGCTCAAGCTTTCATATTATTCTCCTTTTCCAGTTCAGATGCTTTAGGTTATGTCATGAGGGCTCATTGGGATCTCACTTTCTGTCTGTGTTTACATTTCAGCTCCTTAAGTTGTTATAGGTCCTGGTCAGGTTCTTTAAGTCAGATTTCAATTTAAAGATAAGGGAAGCTAGGGTTTAAAGATTCTTATAAATATTGCATGTTTTAAGTTCTGTTTCATGGTTGAGATGCATGTTTGATGTTTGTGTGGGTATGAAAATAAACTGAATGTTGCTTGGTATTGTTTGAATCTGGCTTGCATGCGTGAACAGTGGTGAAACTTGATATTCTCGCCCAAGCAAGCAAGTCTCGCCTAAGCGAGAGTGACAGAAACTCACTTCTTGTTTCTGCTCGAGTTGTCGCTTAGGCGGTGAGCTTCCGTTGAGTGACAAGTAATCTCGCTCAGGCGAGAAGGTCTCGCTTAAGCGAGAATTCGTAAAAACCTGTCGTGCTCACTATTCGAGCTCTCGCTCAAGCTAGCATGCCTAGCTTAAGCGAGATCACTCTGTCGCTTGAGCGAGGACTCCTAGCTTGAGCGAAATTGGTGCATGGACGTGCTTTAATGTTGTTTTTTTCTCTGAATTGGGTGATGTCTCCATGATTAATTCGTTTATTTTTTCTATAGTATGAAGTATGTATGTTTTATGCAATGTGATAATACTGTTATATGTTGTGTTTGGCATGAAATGAAACATGAATTGGCTGGTTGGTTGTTCATTGGCATGAGAATATAATGCTTGAGATAACATGTGGTTGTGGTATGAACTAGACGTAATTCCATGAGTTTCTCGACGAGACTTCATGCTGGTTTTGTAGTGTATATATAATTAGATAAGGATTCAAGCAAGGTTGCATCCTGAAACTCTAAAGAATCAGTCAGTCTCACATAGAGCAAACTGATTCAAGTAGCAAGAGTAGTAGGAGGTCCTAGTCTTTAGCAGGATAATGGCTCTAGATGATCATGGGCTAACCTTGCGCGTGGTAGGGTGAAACTCATTGGCAATGACTCTGCAGAGCAGTAGAGGTCATCACAAATGCCAACATTTAGTGAATCTGATCTTTTTATATTTATGCAGATAATTGAGTCAGAGGTCTTGCATGGTTGCCATTACATGCACCGTATGTATGCTTACTAAATGATTTGTTTATAATCTGCTTAAGAAATGACCTACTCAATTGTATGATAAAAATATCTTTTTATTTCTAACTTACCCTTTCTCTCTGTGTTATGTTTTTCATATAACTTTTCCTTTTTGCAATGATCACCAATTTTTTAGTGTGAGCAGATGTGGAAACTCCTAGGGGTCACCATGCAGATGAGGATGTTGCTGTGTAGTCTAGCCCTTGTGTTGGATTTTGGCTCACTATTGAGCCCCTTTTGAAGAACAATGTTATCTTGTAATTTCTTACTATGTGAGCAAATTCCTAGATTTAAATTATTCTGTTTAAATTATGTTCATGGCATCGTGTTGTGTCTTTGAAATTTTTTTCCCCTTTCCGTATATTTGGGATAACTATCATAACTGTAATGACCAACCATTTATACTTTATGTCTCGTGCTTTGTAGTATTATAATTATGCGATGCTTTATTTATTATAAATTTATCTATAAAATGAGATGTCACAATAATAATAATAATAATAATTAAAATATATTAATTTTAACTATAAGGGCAAAATTATGATCTTACATTTTAATTTATTAAAACTTTATTTTCTATCTATCCCATCATTCAGATCACTCATAAATTTTTACAAACTTTATCTCTAAATTTACTCAATTTCCCTCTCAAATCTCTAAAAAAAATAACACACACCTCACCCTGTGATTCACTTAAATTTATGATTTCATTCTCCCTCATATTAATCTCCGCATAGTGTTGCAAATGTAGTGAATTTGCTTTTTGTATTCACTTACAATTATTTGAGCAGATCGAGGAAAAAAGATCCGCAGGATGATATGAATTTGCAACTCACACCGAAGAGGAGATTTGAAGGTGAAAGTTGTATATTTATTATATTGTCCCTGCTGCAACATTATTTTCATGTGCAGATGGTTGAGGTTCTATGTGAAGACAAAATAATAATAATTATAATAAAAATAATATTAATAATTAATAACAATAATTAATAATAATAATAGATAATATTAATAATAATAATTAATAATAATAATAATTAACATTACTATTATTGTTAATAAAAATAATATTTAATATTCTTTTTTACACCAAATACATTGTATTATTTTTTTACTTTAACTATATTCTTTTTTTCAAAACTATTATGAACATGTTTAAAAATTAATTTTAACAAATCCAAAAATTATTATATATTAGTTTTAAAATAAAAAATTAATTTTAACCATTGTAATATAGTTATATTTTTTCCAACATAAAAAAAAATATTAGTAGCTAATGAAAGAAGTGCTAACTAATTAATTACATTAATGAGAATGTTAAATGAAAATTACATACTAGAAAATAACTCTGAAATAATTAAAGGATTTTCATTTGATGATAAATATATGATTCTCCGATCTTTAAAAATTACTATTATTAATTTTTTTACAAACTAATAAATAACAATTATTATTAATTTTTATAAAATTATTGGATAACAACTTTTTTTAAAAGAATAATTTTAACTCAATAAATTATTTTATATTATTTTTAACAAGAGAAATTTGATAATTTTTATTTATTATCTATTATTTATTTATTTATTTATCACATCGGTTCAATCATTGTAAGCTTTTCTTTCAAATTCATTTAATTTTATCTTTAAACCTCTTTAAAAAAATATAAAAATTTTACTTTTAAATCTACTTAAATTCATCTGCTAATTATTTTTCTCAACTTCATTCTCACAAAAGACCACACCATTTAACATTGATTAAATATCCTTCTTTACTTTATGGATGCATGTCAGGATTAAAAAAATTTGAACTTCCAAATATTTGTAAATAAAATTTGTCATGAATACTAAATAAATATTCTAGTAATGATGCACTAATATTAAATTACTTGCATATTGATGGTACGAATGTCAAAGTATCTCAGGAGCATATATTCATTACTCACTAACAATTCTTAGGGACTTTTAGTTGGGTATTTATTAATTTAAATAATCAAAATAAAATTATTATTGAAAGAGATATTAAGAATCGCTTAAAATTTGACTTTGATATTTATATTTTTTTTTTATCTAAATCTACAAAATTGAAGTTATTTTATAACAGATTGATTTTTAAAATTTATATTTCAACATAAATCATTTAAATTTATCTTTTAAAAAGACCAAATTTATTTATATTGATACTTTATTGAGTTATTTATTTTGAATTATACTTCAAAATTATTTTTTATTTAAATTTATATTTTTAAAATTTCTATTTAAATATATTTGTTTAAAACATTAAGAAATAAAATATAAATATATGTGGATAGTATTTTTTGACATATACACAACAAGTAACATGACAAGTAATGGAACAACGTTTTTTTAATAGAATGGATAACGAATCAACAATATACATACTTGACTTCGTTATCATCCTTAGATCCACACTCATTATAATCCTTATATTCACACCCATTATCATTGATTTCTTTTTTTTTTTATGAAAACCGGTGTAATTTTATATGAAAAATTACGTAAATGGGTAGGTTTGAAAAAAATTACAAACTTTTAGTAACTCGTGTTCAAAGAGGACGACTAACACAAAGAAGTCGTGCTCCATGATAACAGTTTCACTGATTGAACTAAAGTCATCAAAAGAGAAGAGGACTTCTTACTTTTTTAAAACAAAAATTGGAAGTTGTGTTGAATGATTACGACTTTAATTTTTTTTTTTCCAAAAGTAGTAAATTTTGGGTTTATATAATTTAAACTGAATGTATAGATTATTAACATATTTTTTAAATGAAGGATAAAATAATTGAGTATATGTACGAATTCTTATGACACTTTCTGCGATGAAGGAAATGTAAAAACGTAACAAGGTGTATGCTCCACAACACAAGATAAATATATGTGCACTCCTACCTATCTTTAAATAACTTCTTAGATACGATTTGGCATTATTGAAGGATGAATAGTATAAGCAATAGTTAGTGGAAGAGGAAGAATCAAATCATTTAATATCAACATTGTCAATGCTGTCCTCTTCAACATCTGTGCGGAAGAAACAAATGCATTCACATAATGTATTGTGATATCAAAAAAAAAAAAATATTTTAATGTTTTTTTTTTATATATAAAATATAAATATATATATATATATATATATATATATATATATATATATATATATATAAGTAACAATATAATCTAAATAAAGGTATGTAATTAATTATGCACACTATAATTACAGAATATTTAATAACTTAATTATATACATTTGATTAATTTAATTACAGGATATTAATTACTAATTAATTTAATTTTAAAAGAATAATTTTGATTATATCACACCCTGCATTTTAAGTGGTTTACAGGTACGTAGACTGGTCCGAAACATGAGGTAAGCCTTTAATGAAGATGTCAACGGCCTGATTGTGGAAGGGACATAAAAAACTCGGTCTTATTATCTTTTCTCGACCAAAGTGAATATACATCTTATCATATTTTGCACGCCAGTGCTGCATAGGATTAATGGAGTGTTTCTTTGAGACGATGATATTGTTTATGTGTATCGGTGAAGACAGATTCTTGACATTTTGTTCTTTTCAGAGTATATGTATTGATTTGCGGGTATGGATTTGTAAGAAAAAGCGTTTATTCCATCCATTTAAAAGGAAGCTGATTTAAGTGTATTATGGATAACATTACGAGATTAACTCTTGGTGGTCTTATTTTATCGTAAGAACATAAGTGGTGTGTGTGTGTTGAAGCACCGTGTGGTGGTGTTCTGTAATTGCATTTTGCACGAGTGAATGCACTGGTGTTGGTGTGTGGTGTGGGTTTGTGAGTGCAGGAAGACACAGGGATGTGGTGGGGAAGGAAGATGGTATATGTGTTGGAGGAAGATGGTGGTGGAGGAAGACTGATTGAAGGGGGTGTGCACCGGTTATATAACTGATGCGGTGCAGTGTGTGTGGCACCGGTTACGTAATTACCGGTTATGTAACCGGTGCCTGTGCAAAATGAAGAGTGACACCTGTGTGTTTTGATTTTTTTTTTTAACTGTGTTTGTGTTTTTAATTCGTATTAATTATTTTTGTAACATAAAATTACAAAATCATTCTCTTGTCCATCAAGAATATTTTGGTAACTTTCTAATTCTATTTATTTTTACAATTTATTTTATTTATTACATCAATCAAATCTCTCACTCACTCTTATAAAACTTATCTCCAAATCCACTCATTTTACCCTCTAAATCCACTAAAAATCACACACAAATTCATTCACTTAAATCCACACAAATACATTTTGACATTCTTCCCAAAATCTATACCTCCAAAGGATGTGTTCGTTGGGGTATAGATTTGGGGGAGAATGTTAAAATAGATAGGGTTAGAAAGTTATCAAAATATTCTTGATGAAAAAAAGAGAATGATTTTGTAATTTAATGTTACAAAAATAAGTACAAATAATTAATATGAATTAAAAAAATATTAAAATTATATGAAATTTTAAAATAAAAAAATTTAAATTTTTATGAATGTAAAAAATTTATACAATTAAATCAAAAAAAAAGTTATACAATTAAATTTTAAACAAAGTTATACAAAAAAAGTTAAGAAAAAAAAAACAACACACGTAACCAGTGTCATTTTCTTATTTGTACAAGTAACTACTATCACACATACACAATGCACCGCACTGATTATGTAACCGGTGCGCATCCTTCCATGAGCCCACCTCCACCACCATGTTCCTCCACCACACCCCACCACGACCACCTTCCTCCCCCACCACCCACCACAACATCATTTCTCTACACTACTCATAAGCCCACACTACACATTGGTGCATTCATTTCACACACACCCCACATTTGTTTCTTTTATTACAGTGAAGTAACACCACCACTCATCTTTGAACAAATTAAACAACACGATAAGTAAAACAACTCACATAATTTCGTAATGTTATACAAAATATATCCAAATCACCTTAATTTTAGGCGGATGAACTAAACTCTCCATCCCACAAATTCGCGTTCATATTTCATACTATATCGCTGTAAAAGAACACGGTCAAAGCATGAATTTCGTGCTCACAAATGGACTTAAAGAGAGCAATCGCATACATTGCGTAAGGGACATAAACAGTTATTGTTTTCTTACAACTACCGCTCATTTTAATGCATGGAGCTATTGTCCAAAGGATGTAACCTTCAACATGCATCTGGGGTGGTGTTGAACAGCGCTGTGGGGAATAGCGTGTGTGCAGCGTCCTAAGCCCGTGACTTGATCCAGAGCACCATGCACACTCTGTTAAAAGGTACACAAGTGCAACCCTCACATTTCGTTTTCTACATACACATATTAATATTAATTACTTATCTTAACTATTGTTATTATGTTTATAAATAGTTATATTAATTGTTGTTATTAATTTTATAAATATTTATATGGCATATTGTTATTATTTTTATGAATAGTTTATATTAATTATTGTTATTATATTTTAAATAGTTATATTAACTATTGTTATTATGTTTATAAATATTTATACCAATTATTGTTATTAATTTTATAAATAGTTATATTTATTATTGTTACTAATTTCATAAATAGTTATATTAATTATTGTTAATATTTTTTAAATAGTTATTATATTAATTATTGTTATTACTTTTAGAAATTATTATATTACCTGATATAATTACTGATTGCATTTATTATTACGCCACTTGCATATACTGTTGGGTTGATTAAAGAAGATCATAGATATCTTATTCAATTTTGATTAAGATGATAAATAAATTTACTCATGCGTATATTGTCTGAACTCATTCATGTTCTGACAAAAAAGTCTTGTATTAATTAAATATGAGTATGAGAAATATTCGACTTCTTAAATTGATTATGGATATGTGAATGAGATGAGAATATACATATTTGAAATGTAACTTATTATCATTTGTGTAATTTTATCACTATAATTTTATAAATAAATTTTATTTATTATAATATAATAATTTAATGTAATTGGCATGATTTTTTTATCATCATCTAATATATATTAAAGTTTAAAGGATGAAAGATGTATATTAAAATTTTATTATTATTAGATTAAGTTTTTCTCTTTCTTACACTTGTTTGAATGCTTTTCTTTGTGGACTATTGGCATGACTTGTAGAAACCAAATGACTATTACAAGTTTTCTTGAACTTTAGCTCACCCTTGTAATTTTAACATGAAAATATTTTATTACAGGAAAATGTACTTCATTGATAATAAGGGAGAATACAAAAGTCTTACGAGCAAGTCCAAATAAAGGGGCAACAAATAGAAAAGTGGGAGCAACAATCAACAAATAGAGCGGTCCATCATTGGACCCACATACAAACTATAATATATTTAAGAAAATGTTTTTTTAACAATTTGACAATTTTTTTTTATGATCAGTGATTTTCTATTTTTTTATTTTTTTATTTTTTTATATTTTAAAATCACTTAAAATATATTGAACAACCGTAACATGATGAGATGAATAAGCAAGTCAAGGCAGAACAAACTTGTCTTTGGTATTCTCAAATACTTGTTCTGCAATTACAGCAATACTACCTTGAGCCTTTTTGATCTCCAAGTTGACCTTCTCATAAAAGTTATCGTCCATCAGTGCATCAGCAATGTTACTTTCAAGTCCAACAGCCACAGCAGCTTCTGCACTTGCTCCATAAACCACTTTCTGTACCACAGCAGAATGAGTATTATCACCAATTTCATATACAAACAATTGGAGAGGGGAAAATATGAGTAGTGTGCACCTTGATTTTGGAAAAAAGAATTGCACCAAAGCACATTGGACAAGGCTCACAAGAAGCATAGATTTCACACTCAGAAAGTTCAACTTGATTCAGCTTTCGACAAGCCTACACATCATGATATCATAATATCCAAAATGGGTTAATTGATTATACATATTCAAGATGCATAATGATGCCCTTTTAGCAATGAAATTCAAGACAGAAAAGAAAACAAATTGTTAACTAAACCTGTCTTATAGCAGTAATCTCAGCATGGGCACTGGGATCAGTGTTTCTCACAACCATGTTATGACAGCTCGCAACTATTTCATCATTTCGAACAATAACTGCGCCGTATGGGTAACCGTCGCCACTTTCAACCCCTTTGTATGCTTCTTCAACTGCTAATGTGAGGAACATGTTTTCTCTATCCTCTGCAGCAACATATGTTACAAGAGAATACAAATTCCAATTTCATAATCAAGTGTTATAAAAACACATCATGGGACAAATTTAATGCATAACATAATCAGAGCAAGATATGTTTAACATTACCTTATTGAACACACTAGCATTAACTGAAGAGGGACAAAATTGCAGAAGGAAAACAGAAGTACAAGAATTTATAATTATGAATGATTTTACCATTAGAAGCAGTAGCAACATCCTCCATCTTGGTATTAGGGTTAGATGAAAAAGATGACAAGGGAAATTCAGAGCGATCGTGAAAAGCACATAGAAGAAGAGAAGCGCAGTGAAACTAGACCAAGATTTTCCCTTGGAAATGCAGGTTATCAATGACTTGTTTCTGTTATTCTTATGTATCTATGGTCTACTTACCTGACAACTTAAAATATTTAGAATTGGTGCATTTTAATATTTGAAGCGTGTAAAACTTATTTAGTTGTTATTTAAATATTTATTCTGAGTTTTTTATTCCTAAAACAACGTATGTTTGTTTTTAAGGACAACACGAGTATTCTATTTATATTCTTTGTTAATCTTTATTGTACAAATCATATCTACAAAAGTATAAGTTTAAAAGTAACTTTTATTTTAGATAAATATTTTGTAGTGTTTGACACGCTATAATTTATGTTAAATTATATAACTTAATATTAATTACATAATTGAACACACTTAACATTAACGGAAGAGAGACAAAAGTACAAGAAGTTATGATTATGAATGATTTTACCATTAGAAGCTGTAGCAACATCCTTCCTCATGGTATTAGGATCCGATGAAAAAGATGTCAAGAATAATTGAGAGTGATCGTAAAAAGCACTTAAAAAAAGAGAAGCGCAGAGAAACTAGACCTAGATTTTCTCTTGGAAATGTAGAGCTTGTGTTCACAGTTCTTATATATATATATATATATATAGATATATATATATATATATATATATATATATATATATATATATATATATATACTACTTCAGTAAATTGCTTTCTTAAAAAATATAACTCTTTTAATTTTAAATAATCATTATTATCTTAATTTTTCTGGTCTTAAGCATACTACAGAGTGTGATAAAAGAAAAGTAGCAGAGTAAAGTTAAAAGTGTGATAAATTCTGAAAATAATAAAAAGGTTTTTGTAACAAATGGTGCATTTAAATATTTGAAGCGTGTAAAGCAAATATAATATTTTAATCGCGTGTGTGCAAATAAGGGAGTGTATGTGACCTCGCTTGACATAAATAAGCAGGAAGGAATAGGAGGGAATAGTGTTCTTTCTTTGTCCCTCCATTTAAATTAAATGAAACGTATGTTAATTTAACAAAAAGAATTAATTTCTTTATAATATTATTGATCTGGGTCCATTTTTTTAAATTACGGATGTGAGTTCAGTAGTTAATATTATCGGAGACTTAACAAAATTCGTATATTTCGAGAGATAAAAAATTAAATTAATTTAAAATTTTGAAATAAACTAATTTTAGAATTTATCGAAAAATAAAGAACAAAAATATATTTAATTTTGTATTAAATTACCAAAATATATTGATGGTACGGACATGAAGTATGTGACGAGCATATATTCATTATTACTCACTACTTTTTGTTGGATATTTATTAATTCACTCAATCAAAATAAAACTATTATTTAAAGAGATATTAAAAATTTCTTAAAATTTGACTTTGATATTTATAATTTTTTATCATGAAATTAAAGTTATTTTATAAAAGTAATTTTTTAAAATTTTATATTTTAACATAACTCATTTAAATGTTTCTTTTGTAAAAAACAACTTTATTTAAATTAATATTTTATTGATTAATTTAATTTGAGTTATATTTCATTTTTTTATTTAAATTTATATTTTAAAAATTTGTATTTAAATTTTTTATTTAAAATATTAAGAAATTAAATATAAATATACATGAATAGTACTTTTTGACAAATAAGTAAGTAAGAGAACAACTTTTGTTTGAATAGAACAAATAACTAATCATCCTCAGATTCACATTCAGTATAATCTCAATATTCACACCCATCAACATAGCGTTTTTATTTTTTTATTTATGAAAATGGTGTAGTCTCAAATGAAAATTAAGTAGATGGACAGATTTGGGTTTTTATTTTTTTCATTTATGAAAATAGTGTAGTTTCAAATGAAAATTAAGTAAATGGCCAGATTTGAAAAAAAAAATACACGCTTGAATTCGTGTTCTGAGATGACGACTTTACATAGGAGAAATTGTGTCCTGTGATAAGGGTTTCACTGAACTAAAGTCGTAAAAAGAGAAGACGACTTCCTATATTTAAAAAATTGGAATAAGTTTTTCACGACTTTATATCGTGCTGTAATGACTTCTGTTAATGTCTTTCAAAGAAGTTGTTAGCATGGAAGACGAATTCTAACACTTTTATGATGAAGAAAATATGCAAAACTTAACAAGATGCATGTTCCACAAAACAAGACAAATATATTGATGTGCATTCCTACCTAGCTATGAATAGCTTGTTCTTAGAGACGATTTCACATTATTGAAGGATGAATAGTATATGCAATAGTAAGTGGAAAAGGAAGGATCAAATCATATAATATCAACATTAATTGTCCTCTTCTCACAGTTGTGCGGAAGAAGCAAATGCATTCACCTAATGTATGGAGCCACTGTCCAAAGGAATCTGGCAAAGTGTGAATATAAAGGACAAAACCTTCAACATGCATCTGGCGTGGTGGTGAACAGCGTGGTGGGGAATAGCGTGTGTGCAGCGTCCGAAGCCCGTGACTTCTTGATTCCCAGCACCATGCACACTCTCTTAAAGGTACACAACTGCAACCCTCATTTGGAGGCTTCTTTGTATTTTGGGTCCCTTTTCATTCGAAGTTGTAAAAAAGGTTCCTGAATTTTTTTTTTACGAAACTGGGTTAAGTCGTTAGGACGGAGGACGACATTGAAGGTGAGGTCGTCCTCCATCATGCCAGTTTCATTTTTTTTTTAAAAAAAACAAAGTCGTCAGGCAAGAGGTTGGTTTCTTGGTTATGCGTGATGAAGTCGTCTTTGCAAATGACGACTTCATTTTAAATTTCTTTTTTTTGAACAATAAATGATAATAAATTGAAATAAAAAAAAATAAACATTAATATATTTTAAAATTTATTAAAAAATAAAATACAATAATTTAGTTACTAGAAAATAATAACAGTTATCTATGTCCTCTAATTCCACATGTTGGTCTTCTTCTGGGTCTGTTGGGTTGTCTTGCTGGTTTGTTGTTGTTGTGGTTTGTCGTCATCATCATCATCTTCATCTTGATGACTTTGGACATTTTGCGGATGGTGAATCGTTATTTGCGGTGATTGGGAAGACATTCGTTATCAAGAGTCCACAGTGTCATATATCAAGCAATACCATATCGACAATGGTTATAGATTTGTGGTTGTAGAGAGCAAATCTGGAAAATTTATATGTTGATGTGTCGACTACATTAAAGGCTACCCGTGGCGTTTACAGGTTGCTTATAGCAGAGTTTGAATTGGGAAATTAGAAAGATTGATAGATCACACACGTGTTTGTCAACCATGCAACCTGCAGATCATGTCAATCTTGATTCCAACCAAATTGGTTCTATTGTGATAAACTCTGTAAAGGAAAATCCTTCCATACCTATCAAAAGTTTGGTAGCTGAAATTAAAAATCGTTTCGTATATTCAGTTTCATATGAAAAAGCTTGGAATGGTAAGCAAAAAGCGCTTGCTAAGGAGTTTGGAGATTGGGAAGAGTCTTACAATGAACTTCCCAGGTGGTATCAATTTGTACAAGAAAGCAATCATGGCATAATAATTCAATGCACTGGACCTCCTGTACTTGTAAGTGGCTAACCTGACCCTTCTTGCTATATTATGGAACGCGTATTTTGGTCTTTTGGACCATGCATCCAAGGTTTTAATTATTGCAAGCCAATTGTCCAAGTAGATGGCACATTTCTCACAGGAAGATATCAAGGGGCATTGCTAACAACACTAGCTCAAGATGGGTCGCGTAATATATTTCCTTTGACTTTCGCAATAGTGGAAGGAGAAACAAAGGAGGCCTTAATATGGTTTTTTCAACTCTTAAGGGAGCACGTTACACCACAATCAAACATCTGCTTGATAACAAACAGAGGGAAAGGCATATTGGCAGCCCTACAATCTGAAGAAGTACAATGGGAAGCAGATGGATTGCAATCAGTATACTGCATATGTCATATTGCTTCAAATTTCAACAAAAAATTCAAAAATCATGAATTGAAAAATCGGTTAAAGAATATGGGTAATAAAATTTTTCTTTCATTCACCATATTAAATAATTAAACTAACTAATATAATTGTATTTTTACAGCTTACGAGGTGAAACAACCCATATTGGATGCTAAATTGACGACTTTGAGATCACATTCACCAGAAGTGGCATCTTGGATCGATAGGATACCACTACAAAAATGGACTCAGGCCTACTATGGGGGTAGTAGATTTGGACACATGACAACAAACCTGGCAAAATGTATGAATTCTGTTTTAAAAAGAGCTCGTTCATTACCAATTTGTGCTCTAATTAAGGCAACATTTGAAAGGATCGCTACATGGTTTGTTGAGAGAGGGGTTAAGGCAGACTCCATGTTACGAGCAGGTCACTAATATCCCGAGGAAATTAATGCTATTATTAGAAAAAATCAACAACAGGCGGGAATGTGTCAAGTGCGTCGATACTCAAGAGAAAATAATGAATTTCAAGTTCAAGAGATGTTTTCTCCACATGATCACAGCCTACCAATGTCTTTTACAGTTAAATTAAATGATTGGTGATGTAATTGTGGTCATTTTTAAGCTCTTCAACTGTCTTGTCATCATGTAATAGATGTTTGCTCTTTCTCGCATATAGATTTAACCTCATACATCCATCCAGTTTATAGTCTCTATAATATCAACAAAGCATATGAAATACAGTTTCATCCGGTTAGGAATAAAGAATATTGGTCCATATACACTGGACCAAATTTCATTCTAGACCCAAACATGTAGGGTAAGGGGAAGACCACCAACTAATAGAATCCATAATGAGATGGATGAACTAAATCCAAACAGACGAAGCAAATGTTCATATTGTAGAAATGAAGGACATCATAGGGACAACTGTCCCTATCCTCAGTCATTTATTGCTTTATCTAATTTTCTAGTTCATTTTTATTATGTCATTTTTATTATGTTATTTTTATTATGTCATTTTTATTATGTATTTTTAGGCTGCGAATTTTATTATGTTATTTCTATTATGTAATGTATTTTTTAAAATTAATTTATTGTACCAATAAAAAAATTAATTCCCAACAAATTAAATAAAATAACTACTCTTAACAACATTCTGTAAAAAAAAAATCAAATCTAAAAGGTTAAAAAAAATTGAAAACTGAAAATTTTTAAAAGATAAAATAAAACTGCAATGATAAAAAAAACAAAAATCGGCCTCCTGCCTGACGATTTCAGGACCATATTTGCAGAAATCGGTCTCCTACCTTAAAAAAAAAAAAAGGAAACCGGCTTTTGGGAGGACAACTTCATCTTTAATGTCGTCCTCCCCCTAACAACATGACCCAGCTTTACAAAAAAATAAAATTCAACCGATCCATATTTACAAATTGTTGGTCAAAATACCCAGAAATACAAAATAGCCTCATTTGGATCTCTACATACACATATTAATATTAATTACTTATTGTTCTTATGTTAATAAATACTTATATTAATTGTTGTTATTAATTTTCAGAAATAGTTATATGACACATTGTTATTATTTTTATAAATAGTTATATTGTTCTTATGTTTATAAAAAGTTATATTAACTATTGTTATTGGGTATAATTATTCGCAACGTACACAGTTTCGTTCCAATGTGTCTAAATGGTATCCGCTTTTAACTTTGCATCTATTGAGTACCCAAATTAGTTAATTTGCATCAATGTGGTCCATCCCGTTAAATTTTCAGAAACGCCGTTAACAGAACAGTGATTTGGCATTGTTGAACGGATACGTGTCAATGAGAATAATTGTACAGTGGCAATGGATGGGTAATGTGTCATGCCCTATTTCAATTGATTTTCCCCACTGAAAAAACCCTAATGTCCCATTCCCATGTTCATCTTCTTCTTAATTGTTCGATTGGTGCAGTGACCGTGAAGGTTATTTGCTGCAGTGGTCAAACCCTAAACCCCATCATTCCAAAAACAATTAATTCAATGAAAGACAAATTAAAATGGTTTGTGCACCTAGAATCCGAAATAGTTGCCACTTTGATGTCAATTACAACTTCAATTTCCTCCACAACGCTCGAAATCGCCAATTTGAATTGAACCCTAACTTCGCGACAACGCTTCTCACTCGAACACCAACTTCTAATTCGTTCCCAAATCCTCTCCTTTTAATTTTCAATTTCATTTTTTGAAACATTGTTCCACATCACACACCACTCTCGTGCCACTTAATTTTTTTTTTCCCACTTAAGTAGTCAACATGGTCAGACGTAAGTCATTTAGCGGAGTTAACTAAAAGGGATCAAATTGATGCAAATTAACTAATTTTAGTACTAAATAGATGTAAAGTTAAAAGCGAGTACCATTTAGACACATTGGAACGAAACTGGGTACCAACTAATTATACCTTGTTATTATGTTTATAAACAGTTATATTAATTATTGTTATTTATTTTATAAATAGTTATATTAATTATAGTTGATATTTTTTTAAATAGTTGTATTAATTATTGTTATTATTTTTTGAAATTATCATATTACCTATTGTTGTAATTATTGATTGTATTACTATTACGCCACTTACTATTGCATATATGATATTTTCTTGATTAAAGAAGAAGATGAGCATCTTAAAAACTGTTAAATACTTAATAAAGAATGTTTAGATTCAAGAGTTGAATTAAAAACTTAAAAAAAATTAGTTGTTGAATTAAAAACTTAAAAAAATTAGTTGTTGAAACTATGTAATTTGCATGTTGAAATTAACATGATTATCGGTAATTGCAGAGAAAATTTTCAAGAACGTTGTCGGAAATAATCGATTATTGTTTACAATAATCTATTATTAACTTCGTAATTATAGAAGTTAACTTCTACGTAATGTGTTAATTTTAAAAAGAGAAATCCACATTATATTAAGATAAATATCTATGATCAAGATACAAAGTTAGAACATTAATGCTAAAATTTCTTGATCCAATTTTCAACTCTAGCATGGAAAAAAATGACAAAGAAAGTGTACTTTTTAATAACTTTTATAATAACTTACACTTAAAAATAATAATTTTATACTAATTTAATCATTTTACAATTTCAATTATTAAAACATTTTTTATCAACCACATCAATTTAAATTAAATTATTTACAAATTTTCTTCTCATTTTCTCTTCATCTTTTCCTTAACGAAAAAAAACCTCACTTTCACCTAATTTTTTCACTCCTTTCCACTCCCAAATTCATCCCCTAATCCAAAGACAACAAATGCTCTAATCCAAAGACAACCTAAATTCTCGTTATAACAAGGATTGTAAGTACAAGAACATGCATCGTAGTATTAACGTGTTTTAAAGTATCATATCCATCGCTTTATCAAGACATATTTGGAGATCAAGCAAAATATATATTAAGTTCATAATATACATTTACCTCAATAACAATGAACAAACTAAATTCTTCATTTTCTATTACAATTCACCAAGCCAGATCACTTATTCAAGCTACATAAACCAAAATTCGAGAAAGAAATAGCTCAAATGATTTGGATTATCCGCTTTCACTCATTTATTGTAGTGGGTTTTATTAAATGGCCTAAGATTAACTTGGTACATAACGCTGAATCAAAAACTTAATTTGTTTAGGGTTTGGTAGAAAGGCTGAAACCAAAAAAAATTATCACAATCACAGCACGAGAATTGTTACAAAATGAATCCGTAGTCATATTTAAGCCAGACGTCGACCATACTAATAACCAGAACATCTCACCAAATATATAATATCTAAAGAACATGTTGATATTGCGAATGCATAAAAGATCTTCAATAGTACAACATAGTTACTCTCCAGAACCAGTTCAATTTCAAATATTTATGTACGTTGACAACTATCAGTCATACTAAGTATTGATTTCATTGAGGCATTTAAAATCCTTTTGTAACAATTCCCAAATCAACCAACATGGAATTCATAATCACAAAACTAAATATTTGATAATAATGTGTTCCACTGAATTCTCAAAATTGATCATGCAAGTACTTGATCTCAAGTTGTAACTGAACATCAATTAATGTAGGATCAACAATTACAGAAAAATATCTCATTCTAGGAAACTACTAGAAAATAAAATAAGCAGTAGAAAATATCAAAAGCAATGAAACCTTAAAATCACAAGAGTGTTTGAAAACTCATTTCTTTTTTCCAGCCTTGGCAGCATCGGAGGCCTTCGTCTGCAGAAAAGACATAAGTTATTGTTTTGTAAAGCAAAAATGATAAAACAGATAAACAGTAGTCAACAACACACAATTGTATTACCTTCTTTACACCACGAATCTTCTTAGCTCTATTCTTTCTCTCCTTCATCTGCTTCCTTGATTTCTCCACCTTGGTATCAAGTCCATTCTGCAAAAGAGGAGATTTTAGATTTTGATCAAACAAAAAGAACCCGACATAAAATACAGAACAAAAGCAAAATAAAGAACAAGAGCATTAGTCAAAAAATACAAACCACGACGATAAAAGTATACGAGCAGTACATTTTGCAAATTCAGAACAGAAAAAACGCCCGCAGTTTGAACTATATATATATATATATATATATATATATATATATATATATATATATACATATATATATAAAAAAAAAAAAAAAAAAAACTATTAACACCCATAATAAAATCTGACCAAACCACAAAATCATATCAGTTTACATCCGTCTCACCCAACTAAAGAGTATTTTGTTATTTCTTCAGGACTAACCTTTTTTTCAAATCATATTCCCTAAAATCCTTCAACAATACATTTGGTCACCAGCTATTACAAGTTTAAACTGACTCTCAGTCCCACCGTCCCCCAAACAAAAAATGAAACCACTCATAAGGAAAGATAAAACAGAAGCAGTGATAATGGAAATGGGTAGATACATAATTTATAAAAAGATGAACTAACAAAATAACATTTTCCCAAAGCAAAAAAATTACAACAAAGGCAGAATGGTCCAGTTAACTGACCCTGATAAGCCTGTACTTAGGCTCATACTTCTTCGCATTATCAACTGAATCATAGATCAAACCAAATCCAGTGGACTTGCCACCACCAAAATTAGTTCGGAACTTGAAGACAAATACAGTGTTGGGGTCCTTCACATCATACATTCTTGCCAATTTCTCCTTCAACTCAGCCTTTACGCCAAACACAACACATTAAACAAAGTAAAACGCAAGTCAGCACAAATTTAAACAAAAAGTTAAAAAATGCAAAATCTATCTACTTATGGATAAAGAAGCATGTTAAAAGCAATACCTTGGAAACATTGGCCCTCCCTGGGTGAAGGACATCAACAACCTGAATCACATAACAAAAAGCATCACCTTTTTAAAACCGTAGGATTCTAAGCCTGCTATTAGGGATCACGATGTTCAACGTATCATAGAAGATTTCACATTGGCACAACTCATCTACCTATTTGATTAAATTCAATTTATATTATTCTGATGAAATTCTACTGAAAATTCTACCTATTTCAAATATTCTATTTCAAATATTCTGATGCAACCTAATGGGGTCATCACTGAAAACATTGTTTTCAGAATGTATATTGGTTAGAGAAAAATGTAAAATTGAACTGAAAAAAAAATTAAAAAACTTACGAATTGCTTTCTGGAGAGAAGCCTGTTTGTCATGAATTTTCTGGTTCGGATGGTCACTGCCTTGTCCGCCATTTTTGTTTAGCGCCGGCTATATTGGAGCAAGGAGCAAGTGATATTGTCAGCTCGACGACACCGCTATGGAGGGGAAGGAGCTTACAATTTAACCCTACCCTCTTTAAAAACCCTAGTTCAGTTATCCTTTTCCTTTGGGCTGGCCCAATTTGAACCCTTCTTTTCACACCTTTAATTTTGGGTCCACGAAGTTTGTGCAAAATTCTGAATATCTTCTCGGGCCCATAAATATAAAATATTTAGCCCCTGAACTTCATTTTTTTTTTCCTGCAAATAAAGATGGTAAATTTTAGTTTTATCTCTACAGAATCAAATTTCAAAAAATACTATTGATTTTTAATTTTAATGTAATTGATAATTAAAGCTTACTGTTTCTATAAATGAATACTTATAATATTGTACTATGTTGAACTTCTCAATTTTTTATAAATAGTATTTTCTAAGAGATTCGAATTAGATTATTTTTACATTAAATTTTAATAATTTATGCATTTTAATTATTTTTATTAAAAATATATTTCATAAAAAATAATAGGTTTTAATGATTAATTAGAATAAAATTTAGGTTTCTTTTCGAAAACATAACATTTTAGGATCAGTTAGAAAATAAAATTCAACGTATTGAGCTAACATAATAACTAAGATAAAAAAAAATGGGATGTTTATTTTAAAAATATAAAGTTTAGGAGGTTTTTATTTATTTATTTTTTCTCAGAAAGCTATAACAAATATTTTTAGTACAAAATGAAAATGAGTGATATACTATTTTATTTATTCAAAATTATAGTAATAGTAGTAGAATTTTGAGGAAAATAGATGTAGAGATGTTGAGAACAAAATACTCATTTTTCTGTTAAAAACGAGTCCGCCAAAGTCCGTTAGAAAGAAAGAAACAAATATAAATTATTTATAAAATTAATTTAAATCCAAAAAACAACATGAATTTGTTATACATATGACATCAATTTGCCTATTAAAAAAAAACATTACCCAACCTCTTCTAAAGTGTTTATGCAGGTCACATAAACTTAAATAGCTAACTTAGGAAATACAACAGTTTTTTTGCCTTCTCTAAAAAGGAAAGAAAAGGAACATTTTATACTATAACTTAAATAATAAACTAAACACTTCTAAAAACATAATAAAATTTAAACAATGCTAAAAGGAAAATATAATTACCGATGAGTCTCCAAACAATGATATTAAGTTTTTTCTTGGTCCCAACTATTTTCCAACTTTCTTTGAGATGCAACTCCGGTAACATTTCTCATAATTCGCGTTCAAAGAGTAAGAAAACATGCAGGGCAATAAAAAAAATAGAAAAATATGGTTTAACAAAGATTTTTTTTGTAAATTTTGACAAACTATTTATTTAAATAAAAAAATAGTACTTTATTATTTCATTTTAATTTTATTTATAGAAAGTTTGTCAATTTTATTTTATTTTTTAAATTGTCAAAAAAAAATTCCAAAAAAGGATTGCAGCTAACAAAAAAAATTGCAGCTTGCACTTTGTTTATTTGTCAGAAGTATCTCATGCATCTTTCATAATATTATGTATATGTAATATGTAACCACAACACAAGTTCAAGATACTAAATAAAGGAAACACTAACAATTCAAATTTTAAATGTGTACGCAAAAAGTCAAACATGGTTTACTATGTTAAAAGCAACTTATAGATGAAGTAAAAATCATACCTTTTGACCACTATCAAAAAATCAATAACTTATCTAGCCCTAATTTTTTAATTCCTGAAACCCTATCTTGATTTTGCATGTAGATCCATGTTTTCACAACCATTTCTCAATGGTTCTTTTTAGTATGAAATCCCATAAGACACGACAGATGGAACTTTGGTTTGTGAAAGAAGAAAAATGACTTTGTTGCTTGGGTTTGGAAGACATTCATTGATATAAGAGAAATTAATTAGGGTTTAGGTTTGACACATTAAAATGGGAAGATGCATGAAGTTTGGACACTGTTTTTGTATCTTTATTAGTTACCTTATTATTATCTTATTTTCTATCCCTTTACTTTGTCTATCACAGTAGAATTAATATATTTATTATCTTATTTTCTATCCCTTTACTTTGTCTATCACAGTAGAATTAAATATATTTTTGGTACCTCAATTTCAATAAAAATTTGAATTAGTGTTTTTTTGAAATTTTGATCTAATTTAATCTTCAAACTTTAAATTGTATGAATTTAGTTTTTTTAACCAAATTTAAATTCTGTTAAGTTTATTTAATGTTTCAAGTGCGTTTCATGATAATTTATTACCTAACATTGAAACAAAAATGTGTCAAATAGTGTAAACAATTCAAATCCTATCATACAATATATTTAAAACATTAAATAAATCTAACAAAATTTGGTTGAAATGACTAAATTTACGCAGTTCTAAATTTGGAAAACTAAATTAGGCCAAAATTTTAAAAAGGGACTAATTTCAATTTTCGCTAAAAATTAAGGGACAAAAACATATTTAACGCATCTTATTATTACCTTATAACTTAGCATTTCTTATTTCAATTGGTGCTTTTATTCATCACCCAAAGTTTTATTAGGTCACTTTTAATGCTTCTAAAGTGTGGTCCCTAATCTTAATATGACAAAAATATTGTTAACTGCTTGCAATTACTCTATGATTTTGAATCACATGTTTTCTCGCAATGAAGTTATAATGGATTTGTGGTGAAATCTCAACACTATTCTATTTCCTTTTTACCAACAAAGGAAAAAACTTAAATTTTACTCTATTTCCTTTGTTGTGTAAGAGACGCTATGAGACTATGAGTTGCATGTTCTTGTTTATTTTATAATTGTCTCACGTTGTTTAAGAGTCAAAACTGATGAGAGTTTAGATATTTCTTCTTACTTTTATCTTGTGAATGTTTTTTAAGAACAAAATTGTGATGCAACGAATGTGATTGACTTTATAATGATATTACTTGACAGACTTAACATCTAAATAATGCATAATTCTAAAAGATACATGAATAATTAAAATAGTTGTAAAATTACTATATTTAACTTAAAATACACCTTAAATGATGCGAGTCTTCTTACCATAACTTGTTTATCTTACCATAACTTGTATATGAAACTTGAATATTTGTGTTAAATGAGAAATTTTGCAAACTTTATTTTTGTAAAAGTTATAAAAGAGAATTTATATTATTGTTGTAAAAGTTACTTGAGAACTGTATTTTGTAAAAGTTATGCCAGAGAATTTTGAAAATAATTTTATCCTTATAAAATCGTATAAGAGAGTTTGTAAATGTATATTTGTAAAAATTGAATGAATTATTGTGCAATTTATCTTTATAAAAAATTGTACAATTTTATTTTGACAAAAATACATAATATATGCTTAACGGTTTTCTCCTAGTAAAAATTACATAATAAAATATATTTTATTGAGTGATTATTTATATAGATATATTATCGAATGATACTATACTAAACTCAATTATTTTTTATCGACAATAAAAAAATCAATAAAATATAAGATATATATATATATATATATATATATATATATATATATATATATATATATATATATATATATATATATATATATATTTACATTATTTTTAA
>Ga0214543_1005637_pt1 | contig 22822 bp, 13 predicted proteins | sample CNSS2metaG_FD_160094 | JGI IMG/M metagenome (GOLD analysis project Ga0214543, IMG submission 160094) | Root nodule microbial communities from cowpea collected in UCLA plant growth center, Los Angeles, California, USA - CNSS2 | ecosystem: Host-associated > Plants > Roots > Nodule | place: USA... | reverse complement strand
TTAGCCCTCCATGGCTTTGATGGAATACATGATAATATATGATGAAGGAAAGAAAATAAAAGAAAAGAGAGAATGAGAGATGTGATGGATGACGGTGTCTGCCAAAACCAGAGAGTTCTAAGTGTCTTAGTTGTAAGTTGTCCCTTCTGCTCCCTTAAGTCTCTTTATATAGGCTTCAACTGGACTTTGGACTTTATCTGTTGGTTGCTAAAATCTTTTATTTTTATTTAATTAATTAGCAACTTAATTCCTGTCCAATTTCCAATTTTGCCCCTCTTATTTAACCAGTTTTGCGGTTTTGACCAGAGCTGACTGCTAGCTTTGACCAGTTGACCAGTGTTGACCAGTTGACCAGTTTGACTGTCCAATAGCAGCCTGACATGTGGCAGAGTGCTTTCTCTCTCCAAAATTAGGGTTTCACTTTCACAGTCGTCCCTTGGCTTCGCGTGACAGTTGCTGCTCCGAACTGGCTCGCGGTGGTGCTCACGACAGTGTGCTCATGGTGTTCTGGTGCAAGTGCGTTTGCGAGGTGAAGTGCAGGATGTGCTAGCGTGGTGCTGCTCTGACGAACAGTGAAGGTGTTGTTGCTGTATGCGCTACTGCTCTTTCTGCCCGCTGCCGCTGGTTCATGGAGGTTTGCGATGCGAAAATGGTGGATTCGAAGCTGGTGCAGGTACTGCCGTGGCTGCTGGTTCGAGATGCATGTGCAAATCTGTCTCGTTGCAGCGATGAAGACGGTGATTCCATGGTGGTGGTTCTGAGTGCAGGTTTCCGTTGACGATGACGTGATTTCAAGAGCGGTGCTGTTTCGTTTCCAATGTAGGGATGGCATTGCGGCAACGAAGATGCTGATGCTTGGTGCAGATCCGTGGAGGTTCGTTCATGGTGTTGCTCGTCGTTGTTGTGCATTGCAGGTGCGGTGGCTATGGTGGCAGACAAGGAGGTGGCGGCTGCCGCGGCTGGTGATAGTGGAAGAGGAGAAAAATTAGGGTTAGGGTTTCATGTGTGAGATAGAGGAGATGATGATGTGGCAAGATCTGAGTGGTCAATTTGGTGAGTGGAGGATTATGACACGTGGCTTGTTCTGGTTGGCTAATTTTAAAAGGTGGGAATTGCCACATGGCATGATCTGGTTGAGTGGAGTTTAAGTGGTAGGAGGGGTGCAACTTAGTGAAAACTGGGGGTGCAGAACAGGTTTTTGGTGGTCCACTTTAGAAGGAGTGTGCAAATAAAATCTGGGGGTGCATTTAGCTCCTAATTTATTCTTTTCTAGAATTTTCTGATTTTGGACTTATTTCGTAACTTTGAATATTTTAAATCCACATTATTAATGACCAAAAATAAATTCCAGCTGCATTAACAAACGTTAGAATATCCAATAATATTTTATGCAACTAAAATCAATTTTTACGCCAGTTTTACCTCACTTATTCAATAAATCCAATAATCACAAATCCTAATTAAATCAATCTTTAAGCACAAAAAATTCAATTAAATCCCCAAATTTAAATATTAAATGAGGGCAAAAATTGGAACTCATCACTCCACTTCTAGACCCTTTGCTAGAATTACTCCTACTTTTTAGCTTATTTTTTATTTTCTCATCTCTTTTCTTTAAAGCTTTGATTTGTTCCTCCAAGAGAGCAATTTGGCCATCTCTTTCCAATTGATCTTTCACCTTGTAAATTGCCTCTTGTTGTCTCCATAGTTCAAGTGATTTGAGTTGTTGAGAAACATGTTTTAAACTATGAATTGAATCCTCATAATCACTTGCACTATGTAGGGAGGGTTGACTAGCCATGATTACTAAAAGCTAACTAAGAAATTCTAAAGAAGAAGTAAATAGCAAACTTCTTGAATTATCTTCCAGGAAAGAGAGGTGAATCACTTGGATTGCTTACTTACCAAGTCTTTCCTTGCCAAAGTAATTCAAAGAATATTACACAAAACTTCTAAAATAGAATTAGACACACACTAACAATTAAGCAACAAAAAACAAAAAGATTTGGAGTCTAACTATGCGGCCTACTTTGGTGAGGCTTGATGTTGCAAGACACACTCACTGTCTACAAGCGCTTTTACTATTTAAGAAGGTTCTAATTAAGAGATAAGAGAACACCTAAGGCTCCCCCAAGACACTTAATTAGTCCAGAGAGATACAAGAAAGAAAACTTGAACAAATACAACTCAAATGAATACAATCACAAATTTGCGCAAACTTTAAAAGTCTTCAAGTGTTTCACTCCACTCTTTTCTTTCTTCTTTTGTCTCACTCAAGTGTTTGCTTTGAATTTTCTCCTTTGTGAACTTCACTTGTAGCTTGGAGTTCCACTTTGGTTTCCACCTCCTAAGATGCTACCTTGAGTATTTGGTTACCTCCAAAGAAATCTTCCACCAAGAATGTAACACCAAACCAAAGAAGCCAATAAGGAAAAACAAGAAAAGCTTAAATGAAAGAAGAGCTAAATTGAAGGGAAGTATAGTTGAAACATACTCCAAGATTTAACAAAGAAAGACAAACTAGAAATAAGGCAAAGAAACAAGTTAAGCACTCAAATGAATTACCTAAAGAATGGCACTAGAATGGATTAAAAACAACCAAAAACAAGCTAGAAATCTGCACAGAATTTGAATTTTCAGCCATTGCCAGTCCAAAAACGTGAAATTCAGCCTCTACTTCAGAAATTTATCATTTTTTCATTTCTCAACATTTTTCAATGATTTTTATTTTCTTTTTTTTCGTCTATGTTTTAGCTACAAGAGGAAAAAATCAGATCTGGATTTGCAATAGCCAATTTTTTGTGATAAAACAAATACAGAAAGTGTGCAGACAGACAAAACTGGAACAATAGTAAAATGCAACAGAAAAATGCTCTCAAACTCAAGTGATGGTTGTGATTCTAGTGTACTTCTTTTTCCACTTTCTTTTGATCTTTTATTTTGATTATTTTTGGCACTTGCTTGTACTCTTTTTATGCTCTTTTTCTTTCTTTTTTTTATAGCTCTTACAGCAGCTAGTTTCCACCACAAATCTAGTTTCCACCACAAATTAGAATCACCACCACACTATGCTTGATCATTTGCATTTTAATAGAAACAAAAGAGAAGGAAACTTAAAGGAATCAAAAGAAGATTATGAAACTCAAGGAAACACAATGGAAATTAACTCTAAAAAACTTGCCAAGAACTAATTAACAAGTATGAACTCAAATGCGAAAATTAAAAGCACACAAAGCACACTAGAAACGAAAACTTAGGTGATTAAGCAAGCACAAGGAAAATTCCCACTAGACATTAAGATAACAAAGGTTATCTAGATGTGAAGGTTCATTTCCAAGGCTCCAATGGAGAAGAGAAGGTGTATTTATGAACCAAAAATAGCAGCAAAATAGTAGCAATACAGCAGCAAAACAACAACAAAATGGAAAGCTAAACAAAGAAATTTAAGACATAATTGAACTACACATTACTCTAGACAAAACATATGGATGAGAAAATTAAAATGACTCACATAGATGAAATAGAAAATGAATAAGACTTAAACAAAAATATAAGAGGCACACAAATTCACCATGGTTGAGCTCTTAGGCACAATGGTCGAATGGTTCCAAAGGAACAATGATAAGAACCATATAACCAATGAGGTGAAAAGAAGAAAAACAACAAGAAAATCAAAGGAAGTAATGAACAACACGGAAATTGAAAGAAAAACCACAAGGAAGATGAACTTATCTCTTGACGTCAAGCTTGATCAACCAAGGCTCTAGATACCACATGATGAGTACATCTTCAAGAGTAAGGAAGCCAAGGAGAAGCCATGCGGAATTGGTGAAGCTTCCATGGAGAAGGATGAAGGTGCGGAAGTTAGAAGATGAGAGGAGAAGTGGTGTGGCAATGGTGTTTGGAGAAGCTCTCAAGTGAGGTTGGGCCAACACTCAAGGAAGGGGGCTAGAGGAAACCAAGAAGGAGAACTCTAGCCTAAGTTGATTCACAAAAAGAGAGGAGTCTGGAGTCATCTCAACAGAGTTTCTCTACTATATTCATGAATGAAAATACAAGGGTCCTAAGCTCTCTATTTATAGTAGAAAAGGATAGCCAAGTGGTCTAGAAAAATGGAGGGAAAAAGGATCTAGAATGTGGTATTTGGAGCCAAAAAGAGAGCATGAGGCAAGTGTGACTTGCCACCTAAGCAAGTCACAAGGGACTTGCTTCTAGGCGCATAAGAGAAGCTTGGTCACCAAGCTTGGAGTAAGAAGGATCTAGATCCTCTCATAAATGCGCTTTCTCTCTTTGTTGGGCCAATTTCAAGCCCAACTCTTCTTTGGTCCAATTCTCTTCAAAGCCCAAAAACCCTCCAAGGCCCAATACATGGCCCAAACAAAAACCCTATTCTACAAATCCCAAAATACAAGGCCCAAAAATAAACCCTATTCTAATATTTACAAACAAAGAGTTTTAGGCTAGGTCTTCACATCTTCCTTGGCCCATGTAAAGTTCATGTTGGGCCTTGTATGTGCATTGGAGGCCCATTCCTCTTGTATCCTCCTAGCCATTGCTCTTGTTGTGTGTCCCTTGGTTAGAGGCATCTCATCATCCGGTTTTACTAAGATCTGATGATATCCAGACCTCAAGTCAATCTTAGAGAACACTGCGGCTCCCTTCAACTAATCCAGCAAATCATCTATCCTCGGCAATGGATACTTATTCTTTATGGTCAGCTTATTCAACTAACGGTAATCAACACACAACCTCGAACTACCGTCCTCTTTCTTTACTAAGAGTACCAATGCTCACCAAGGTGATGCGCTCGGTCGGATGAACTTCTTCTCAAGCAAGTCTTCTATTTTCTTCTTCAACTCAGCCAACTCCGCTGATGCCATCCTATAGCGTGCCATGGATACTGGGCCAGCTCCAGGGATAAGATCAATGGTGAAATCTACATCCCTGCTTGGTGCCAATTCTGGTATTTCATCTGGAAACACATTCGCATACTCCTCCACTACTGGAATCACACTGATTTTCTCTGCGGTGCTATTCTTCTCTGTGTGAGCAATTATCATAAAATAGGTGGCTCCAGCTTCCACTTCATTTATTGCTCTCTAAGCTGAGATTAACTCCAATCCCTCATGTTCTTGGAATACCAAATTGTGTCATCCACAATCAATTATAATGTGATTGTTAGACAGCCAGTCCATCCCCAAGATTACATCCAGTCCCTCCAAAGGCAAGCACACCAAGTTCACCTTGAATCTGCGACCTGCCACTTCCATTGAACACCTAACGCAGACTGAACTGGTAGCTACTTGACCCGAGGAGGGAGTTAAAACAAGCACCTCACACCCCAAATCGCGTTTCACCAAATTCAATCTCCCCACACAAGCATTAGCAATGAAAGAATGCGTTGCTTCAGAATCGAACAACACTAATACTAACTGACCCAACAATAGACATGGCTCGAGGATAAGGTTACCTGATTTAGTAGCTGTGGAGGTCAAGGCAAAAACCCTTCCAACCGCTCTAGCTCTCTCTGCTGGCGATTTCGCTGGCTTCTTCACACCCAAATTCTTCTTTTTTGGGCAATTGTTGGCAAAGTGTCCCGGTTTGTCGCATATAAAACACTTACGACAGTCGCTTGACCCTCCTACTCCACCTGTCAGCTGAGGACAATTTCTCTTCAGGTGGGTCCGCCAGATTGGTAGCAAGTGGGACCCTGAGATGCCTGAGATCGGCTGTAAGGCTTCTTCATTTGTCTCACCTCTACGACATTCCTCTAATGTCGGACAACTGGATTAGGGCCTTTCTCCAGATGTTCAGCACTTTTGGCTTGTTCCACCAAGACTGGGAACCTTTTCTCTCAGAGGTGTTACCACCTTCTTCAGCTCATGTTTGAGTCCTCGCTCAAACTTTAGACACCTTCACTCCTCGGTGATGTCCTGCGAGTAATACCTCACCAGATGCTCAAACTTGTTGACATACTCCTGCACTGTCATGTCCCCTTGCTGCAATGCAAGGAATTCAGCCTCCCTGTCCTGTCTAACTGTATCTGGAAAGTATTTCTCTAGGAAACGAGTCCTGAAGTTGGCCCAAGTCACCAGCTCTTCCCTAGTCCCCATCTGTTGTTGCATGCCTGCCCACCAATATTCAACATCCTCATTCAGCAGATAGGTAGCAAACAGCAGCTTCTGCTCATCTTCGCAGTTCATCACCTTGAAGATCTTCTCACATTTGCGGAGCCATGCATCCGCTTCATCAGGAGAGACTTTGCCAGTGAACTTCGCTGGCTTGTGGCGCAAGAAATCCTCCATAGTCGGCACCCTGACTGGTGCAATGGTTGTTCTGGGTTGCGCTGCTACAGGTACCTGCATCGCATCCACCATGCAGTGAATAGCCTCAGCGATGTCATCAGCACCATTACTCATTCTCCTCCTGTTAGCAGCCATAGCCTGAATACGCCACATTCAACTGTTGAGAATTCAATTCACTGGTTAAGCAAAGCTACTCACTCACTTACAACATTCAATTCAATCACACAAGCAATCAAACGACAAGCTCACTCCCCAAAAGCCCCAAATATTAAAAAAAATAGTTTTCAAAACTTTTGCTCTGATACCAAATGTAACATCCTGATAGGATATTATGGGTTTTAATTAATAAAATAAAAAATAAGAAAATAAAAATCACATTTATTATGAGTCCATTTCCCAAAACGCGGGAAATTTAAAACTTTAATATAACATAATTCATAAGTTCACAATTACATTATTACAAAATCAACCAAAATTCAACATAATAAATTCTACATCAAAAGCCTAAATATGAAAATCCTTTCAAAAGCCCAGGTAGCCCCTGCACTCCGCCTCTAAGCATCTCTTGGCTCACCTATCAAATCATCTGCTCCTGGATAACTAGTTATCCGATCATCGCCACACACATATAGGGTGAGCTATGCACAATATATGAATATATACATGAAATAAATATGCCACCATCCCAAAAATAACATGATTAAGTATTTCATTGTTTTCAAATTCCCCAACCATGATCTCATAGTCCTTCATGAGTCATATACATAAACTAGGTCTTGGGACTTCACTGTGCTCCCACGAAACTAACCCATTCGTGGTCCAACCCTATGAGCCTATCCTACTCATAGTCCTACCCGAAAAACTCCTCGTCTGTCGTAAAACATCCAAGCCTCCCTCGCTCGGACCATGGCACACACGCAATCACCATACTATGGACTCCTCGCCCAATAGTAGCCGACGGGAACATAACAGTTCCTTGCCCATTGTGCGCTCGACGCATGTAATCACCATACTAAGGACTCCTCGCCACTTAGCAGCCGACGGAAACTACACAGTTCCATGCCCATCATACGTCCAACCATCAAGCACATCCCAGACCTCTATTGGACTTAGTCCTTCAAGCCCAAACACATTCGTGGTCCAACCTCTATTGGAAACACCAAGCAATTCAGTACCACAACACATAAGAACCTAGCTCCTCGCCATTCTCGCTTAAGCCATGCATGTTCGCCCAAGCGAGTGCATTTGTCTCGCCCAAGTTGAATCACCTCGCTTGAGCGGGTGTGAAACAGTGGTCTCACCACGATATCTCACTTAGGCGAGGTCTGTTCGCCTAGGCGAGGTACACTCTCGCCCAAACACACAATTTTGTCTCGCCTGAGCTACAATGCAAGCAACACCTCAAACTTGATCATGATATCTCGCTTAGGCGAGACCTTCTCGCCTGAGCGAGACCCTGGTTCGCTCAAACCCACACAACTCTTCGCCTGGACGAGGTTTCGCGCTCAAAACACTCAGGTCACGTCGCGACCTCGCTAAGGCGAGTGTCTCTCGCCTAAGCGAAAGACCAAGTCGTTCAACCCTGACCCTAGTCGCCTAGACGAGAAACGCGAACCAAAACCAAAAATGAGACTCTACAACTCTCGCTTAAGCGAGTTGGACTCGCTTGGGCGAGACTTGCAGGGTTTCGACTCTGTTCATGCACACAATTCACCCAACCTTGCCCAATTCGCACAACAAATCATACCATTCAATTGAAAAATAATGCACAACCATATAAACATAACTTGGGCACAATTTGGTTCCCAAAGATCCAAGTTGAACCACCAACCATCATCTGTGCAATTGTCACAGCACCCGAAAAAATAGGATTTCAGCTCCCCTAACCTGAAATTTGCCCTCTCATATTCCCTCCAAACCTACACTTAAAAAAATAAAGTTCTAGTTTCTTTCCCAACCAAGTTTGAACCCACAACCCATCAATTAGCAGGCCAAATGCACAACCAATTCAACCAATTCATATTTGTGATACACTCCAATCAGTATATGCTTACATTACCAATTCCATGCTCATACATATTATTAAAAATTAATAATAAAACAACAACACATAATTGGCATACATAAGACTCGAACCCAAGTCCTCTCACACAATTAAAGTACTCTCAACCACTTGAGCTAGTACTTTTCCACGTCACATCAAACAATAATTAATGTCATAAAAGCTCTTTCTACCCGCATTTATTAATTAATTAATTAATTAATTAATTATTTAATTTTCACGAGTCTTACATTTAGCACTCCATGAAATACAAAATAAAATAAAAATAGAAGAAGAAATGAGAGAGAAAGAAATAAGCCCCCCCCTAAGGGTTCCTAAATTCCGAAGTGTCGAGCTTGTCCTCTTCTTTTCTTTGGTCTCTTTATATAGGCCTTGATTGGACTTGAATCTTATATAATCTGGTGCTGAAATCTTTTATCTTTTGATATAACATCTCTAAAATAATTAACAAATTTTATGAGTTTCTAAAATATTTGGAAGATTTTCTTTGTTGATAATTTTGAGATATATCAAAGATAATTAATAAAAAATCTTTAATTAATTCTTCAGCAACTTAATTTTGGTCCAATTTCCAATTTTGCCCTTCTTGTAATCTCCTCCAATTATCTTCTGAATAATCTAATATCTTTAAGATATATTTGTTTGTTGTGGAGATCTAGAAAAATTCAAGAAGATCTTGTCATATTTAAAAAGATTTGGTAGTTATTATCTTTTGATATTTTATGACATAATTAAATAAGATAATTATTTAATAATATCAAATAAATTATCTGAAGATATATTTTCCCAAATTATCTTTTATCATAAATATTTATGAATTATCAAAGCCTTTCTTTTGGACAAAGATAAAGAAAACCGCAAGGTCCAATTTTTGTTGTTCATTCCCTCTTATTGGCTTAGCCAAACTTCTTCACTTTTTCAAACTTGTCTTGTCGTGTTCATGAAATGCTTGGCTTGGATTTTTGTGATTTTGATAATTTCCTATTCTTGATTTATCTTTAAGGTGTTATGAAGCTTTAATCAAATTGTTTTCACATCTCCATGAGCTCAACTTAGCTGCAGCTGCACTAACACACGTCAAAATATTGAAAAAAAAATATTTATGCAACTAAAAAGCTATTTTTAACATGTTTTTGTATCTTATGCTCAATAAACTCAATTATAAGAAATCCCAATTTAATTAATATTTTAAGCACAAAAATCGATTAAAATTCCATTATTAAATACCAAATGAGGGCATAAATATGAACTCATCACACCTCCACATTTATCCTTTTGCACTTCTGGGCAAAATTTAGTAATTTCAAAACTTGTTCTGAGGTCTTTTATTTCACACATCAACACCGGATCAAAGGAATGAACATTATTGAAATAAATCAATCTTCTATAAATCAAGTTATCATGTATATACAAATGGAAAAGTTATATTTTTCACACATGAGTTAATACTTTGAATTTACAAGAAAATCAAATATGAAAGATATTACTTAAGATAAAATGTATATTTTCTCTCAAAAATTCGCTCAAGTGTTTTGGCTTGTGTTTCACTCAAAATACTCATGCAAGTAAACACTCATAATACTTAACAAAACTTTAATATTCACGAACTTTTAGAAAATATGCATTCAAAGATCATAAGGACTTTTCACAGGTTATAACGAGGCCAAGGCAAAGGTAGGAAAATTTTAGGAGTTTTGAGTTTTTGAAATAAATATAGAAAGAATAATGGAGCATAATTCCAAAAAAAAAAACTCTTTTTTTTTTCTTTTATTTCTCTTGTAAAGCCCTCTTTATTTTCTACCCTTATTTTAAAGGCACACCCTAAATCAATTGGGCCTAAAGACTGGCCCATAGGGTGCCAAAGACCCTAAAACAACCAAAAACACTCTCATTCAGCTTTCACTTTGCCAACAACCCCCTTACACTCTCCTTGAACTGTTTTCAGAAGCTCTGCTAGGGTTTGAGTGAGCTCCCCTATTTTTTCCTCTCCGTTGAACTATTCCCTCCAAGTAAGTTGAGTTCTCTACGTTCCCTTCTTTTCTTCAAGCTTTAGTTTCACGCTAGTCTCTGTCATAGATCATTTTCATTCATCTCTCATTGTTTTCAATTTCGTTGTTTGCTTCCACTTTAGGTGCTAGTCCGCTAAGGATCTCATTCGCTTAAGTTAGCATTTTCTTGGTAAGGGAAGCTAGTGTTTATGTTTTTTTCAAAGTTATTTTGCTGATTTTTGATCTGTTGTATGGCTGTGATGCTTGAATGAGGTTGTTGGTCGAATAAAAATGTATGGTGTGCGAGTATGTTTGATTGATGTGACGCTACTCTTTTTCTGCACTGCGCAGTTTTTGTAAAATGAAGATTTCTACTACGTTAACCGTTGGATCGAGCTAAAATTTTAACAGCTGATCCTTAACAAATAATTCTTGACTTTGACTTGCGGATCTTTAATCGGAACTCTTTAGTGAGAGCAGTTGTTATCGCAAGGTCACTGTAGTTTGATTGTTGACAACACTACACACTTTTCATAAAATGAAAGTAACTACTTCGTTAACCGTTGGATCGAGCTGATATTTTAATAGCTGATCCTCAGCACATAATTCTTGACTTGGACCGGTCGGATCTTTAATAGGATCTCTGTAGTGAGAGCAGTTGTTATCGCAAAGTCACTATAGTTTGGTTGTTGATAGCACTGCAGACTTTTCGTAAAATGAAAGTAACTACTTCGTTAACGTTCGATCGAGCTGATATTTTAACAGGTGATCCTTAACACATAGCTTTTGACTTTGACCGGTCCGATCTTGAATCAGAGCTTTGTAGTGAGAGTAGTTTTTTATCGCAAGATCACTGTAGTTTGGTTGTTGACAACATTGACCTTTGTTGTTTGTTTGGTGTACAACTTTCGTTATAGTTATTCAATTAAGTTGGTTCTTGTTTCATTTGGTCCTTGATTCAATCATATTTAATTTGAATATAAATACAAAATTTTTGGAGCTTTACACAAGCTGCAGTTTTATTTCTAAAATCCCAAAATTGTTTGCATTGTGTTGTTAAGTTGGATTGCTATGTTAAAGCATGAGATGAGTGAATATGCATGAGTAAAGATGGTTTATGGGTGGTGAATGATGAGTTTGGCATGATCTTGATATGGAATATACATGAATGGTTGGTTATATATGTGCTCATGAATTCAGTATGAGCAATAATGTTACAATGATGGTTGGAATCATGGTTTTGGTTGGGTTAGAACGTAATTCCACGATAATTTCGTGGTGGTGCCTCATTGGTTAGGACGTAATTTCATGAATCTCTAGGTGATACCTCATGGTGGTGCCTTAGTTGGTCGGGACGTAATTCCATGACCCCTGTTAGTGGGAGTTCATGGTGGTGCCCCATTTATATAATTTAGTAAGGATTCAAGGTAAGGATTGCATCTAGACGCTCTAAAGAGTCAGTTAGTCTCACATAGAGCGTACTGACTCGAGTGGTGAGAGTAGCAGGAGGCCTGAAACACTTTAAGGGCTAACCTTGTGTGTGGGGGAAAGAAACACTGTAACAATTAGCTCGATAGAGTAGGAAAGGCCATCACAAGTGCAAGCATCCACTGAATCCGACTAATTATATGTATCTGGATGAGTCGTGTCTTGAGTCTTAGTGTATTGTTTGAAAAGTCATAACATGATTGGTTGACATATGCATCTTGAGTCTTACCCTTTCTATTGTATGTTATGTGTGTGTGGTTTTCTCTCCTTGCGATGATCATCAATTTATTGGTGTGAGCAGATGCGAGAACTCCTCGTTGTCAACAGGGAAATGGTGATTCCGCTGCTTAGTCATCTGGAGTTGGCTCTACTCGTTATGTCTTCTATTAGGGTTGTGGCCCATGTATTGCATTATTTTAGAACTGTATTTTGAATACTTTAGATCTTTTACCCTGTTTTGTATTGGCATCGTGGTGTGCCTCGATTAATGTCTTCTAACTACCTTGGATACCTATAGGAGTGACGTTATACTCCTTGACTCAACTTCTTATATTATTCTGTGTAATGTTTTCATTTAGTTATTTTATTACTTAAATGGGACGTTACATCTCTTTTTGAAGAAGCAATTGTTTTTATACATCTTTGTTTTTTTCAAAACTCTTTCATCACTTTTTTCTTCCTTTATGCAATTTTCAATATTTTGTGGGTGAGGTGGGTGAGATGAGATGACTTTCTCGTTGGGTAAATACAATTATAAGTATAATATGTTATGAATCTAAATAAATATAACATATAGAAATAATAAATTAAATAAAATATAATTTGTAAATAAATGATATTACTAAGCCGTAATATGTTAATCAACGATATTAATAAATTAATGCTTTAACGATCTACATGTCTTTATAAAAATAACGCATTCTCCTAAAAAATACACATTCAATCTAACATACTTATGTATATTTATATTTTATTATATTTTTATTGACTTAAGTTATGGGAAGAAAATTCCAAGCGCAAAGAATAATTCCTCTGCTTTTTAAAACCTGAAAATTGGCATCCACTCCTTTTCAGCTTATCTCCCTCCGACCTCGAAACGTGCACTCTCTTATGCATTAATATTGTCAGTGTCTGTCCTGTTAAGAATCTAAAACCTGCATCTGCTCCTTTCTTTTGAGATACTCTTGCATATTCTCCTGTTTTTTCCTCATATTTTATTTTGTTTCCCTTTTTGGTTATTATAATATTACTATTTTTCTTTGCTTTTTCCTCTTCTAACGTCTTACCACCTTTCTTAATTAAATTTTAATCAATTTCTTTCACGGTCTTGGCTATTCTGTTGGCATCAAGAACCAAAAGATTTGGGAGTGGAAAAAAGTTTTCTTAGGAAGAAATAGAAGAAAAAAAATGAGGTCGAAGTGCATGGTGATGATGCCGCTTACGTTACTACACTTTGCATCGGTTTTGGTGCTTGTTTTGGGAGAGAGAATGATTATGAAGGTGGAAAATACGCAGAAATATGGAGGCAGTTTCCTTAGCAAAGCTATGAACTTCTTATGGCAATCGGGGGAATCAGGTTATCAACACGTTTGGCCAGTAAGCTTTTAATTGTATCTTTTCTCTTACTTTCTTTCATCTTATCTCTCTGTTTTTCTTCTAATAATTATCTATCTAGATTCTGGATTTGAATTTTCTTCAAGCTTTCGTTCTTCAATTCAATCTATCATTTTTAAGACTTCTTTTTAAAGGATTCCAGATTACAATTATGTTTTTATAGAATTGATATTTTTTTTTCATTTTAGTTTCATATATGTCATGCTTTTTTTTTTTTACAAATAGTAGTTTTATTCTTAAGAAAAAAAATTAACTGATTTTTTCTAAGTTTTAATAAAAAATCAATTTTTTTTTTCTTAATTCTGTCTCCTACAAAAACTTACATCAATATTACAAATGAAGATATAATATATATATATGTTTTGAAAAATTAAATTTCTTAGTACTGACTTAATGTATTTTTGTTCTTGATGTATTTTAAAGAAAATCTTAAAATGCATTTAAAGAGGAATGATAAGAGAAATATTGCCCATAGTTTCTCTCGCACATTCTCTCCAACATTTCATTATTAGTCTCCTATTCAAAAATAATTTAATGGGACCCATACTATATTTTATTTTTAATAAACTTTAATTTATATAGTTTAACCCATAATTATTGATATATTTATATACATATATATATAATGATTTTTTTTTAAATGACCAAAGAAATATGCCAGGTGGCTGATTTTGGAATGACTAGTTTGAAAACTAATAGTTGGAAATTAACATGAAGGGAAATTTTGCAGGAGATAGAATTTGGGTGGCAAATTATTTTAGGTACTATAATAGGATTTTTTGGAGCAGCATTTGGAAGTGTAGGAGGTGTTGGTGGTGGCGGCATATTCGTTCCTATGCTTAGCCTTGTTATTGGCTTTGATTCAAAATCCTCCACAGCTATGTCCAAATGTAAGATCTCCCACCACCGTTTATTAACAGCTTTATGATTTGTTTTGCATTTTTTATCACCATTTCTATTATCTTCTTATAACTTTAATTGCAAATTTTATCACTCAAGATCATTATTTTCCACAATTTTATCTCCTAGTTTGTTTTTTATTTCATCATGATTTTCAATTTTTATGTTTTTTACCCATTCATTAAATAATTTCCAAATGATAATATTTTTAAAACACTTGACAAAAGGTCAATTTATTTTGTTTCCAATTGCGTGTTAGTTTAGTACACTCTTACGCGTTTAATAAATAATAGAATCTGAGAAGATTGTAAAGTATAATAGGTCATATTTGAAAAAGATAGTTGGATGATAAAATATTAATTAATCTTCTTTTGTATTATGAGGAATTTACTACTTTCTATCTTTAAATTTTTTCAAAATTTTCCCTTGTTCTGTATTCAAAATTCCTAAGTTTTTCTGGTTAACGACCTTGGTAGACCAGGGAATTCGGTATCATAATACATGACAATACATGGAATTTATTTGTAAGAATAGTTGCAAGATTAAAATACAATTTAAAAATAAACATTTTTACTCGATTTCTGTTTTTCAAAAAATGGATGAGTTTCATTTTTATAAAAGCATATTTATTAAAATGATGTTAACTTCGTTCAAAAATGTTACAGAGCAAAATTTGAGTCTGGTATTGTCAAAATTTTAGTTATCTTCTATTTTAAAAGTGTTGCTTGTAAAAATTAAAAGAATTTTAAGATAAAATTTAAATTTTGACATGTAATATTTTTAAAAGGTGTTAACACTTATTTAACGAAAGAAATTGTATTAAATATTTTTACAAAAATAAAGATTCGATTAAGTCAAAATCAAATATAAAAAATGAAATAAATTAAAAATTTTAATTATAAAAACCAAATTATTTATTAAATCTACTATAAATAATAATAAAAAGTTCGCTCACCTGAAAAATAAATTGTGATAGAGTAAACATTTTACACTGAGAACATTTTATTAAAAAATGAAATTATAATATTTATAGATTTGAATTTGTAAGATAAATTCATTATTACCTTAATTATTAAAATTAAGATAATTAAAAAAAAAAGTAGTGAAACAAAAAATTATTTGTCGAAGTTTATGTTGTCTATCTCTATCCCCATTATGTTGTTTCAATTACGTGTCAGAGGGATATATGGATATGAAAATGTGAGGGTCCATATTTGCTACTTGCCAACCGGAGAATTGAAAAGACAGCATGAGTAGCCCCAACCATAATTGACAGGATACATTGGTCTGGTATATTAAGAATCTCATCAGGATGAAAGCAATCTCATCATAATTGGGCATTTTTCTATTTAAAGAGATTAATACATAATACTAGTTTCTTAAGAATAATTAAAAAAAAAACATATCAAATATAATTTTCTTTGGATTTTTTTAAAATTTTTATATTTATTAATAGAATCTAAAACAAAATATCTTGTAACACTTGATAAAAAATATTAAAATATAAAAGATAATGTAAGAAAGAATGACATCGACATTTTTCTAGCGATTAGATTTTATCTAAATTTACATTTAGTTTCAATTATCACTTTAGTGCTTATTTCAAATTTATATTATAATCACATTTCACTTGTAAAACAAACATTAATAAAATGTACAGTATTATTGAAAATTTACTAAGAAAACTACAAGATTATTTAGAAATCTACATCACAAAACACCAAGCCTAGTTTTTACAAAATTAAATTCCGAAATGAAAAAGGATATATACCTCCTTGTGTAAAGCATACTTCGAAAAGGAATAAAAAGAATTACGAAAACATATTCCCCAATGTAGAAACTGATTTCATGAGAAAAACTTTCATCTATTCTTAACAGAGTTCTTGAAAAATAAAAAGATTATTATAATTGATTTAGACAGGTTACCTTTGAATGTTAACAAAAAAAAATACTGTGATATAAGACAATGACATGATTCTCATATTTTTACTCTCTCACCTTATTGATTTAGTATAAATTATTGATTCTTTTAAAAAAAATATATTAATACATTAATCAATAATTCACACTTATACGATATGACTTAGTATAAATTATTAATTTTTTTTAAAAAAATAATAATACATTAATCAATAATACATATTAAATCATGTCACAAAATGAAAAAAGGGAATAAAAAAAAAGTTATAATTTTTTTTGATTTAAACTAATATAGATATTATGTGATCAATTACATGGTTCGTATTTAAATATGAACCGCCTAATATATTATTTTATTATACAATCTACTATGAGCCAAACTTATTTAAATGAGATTCAAATGATTAATTATTACTTAGAAATGATTAATAATCTAAGTCATAACAATCGATTATAAAATAGAATAATTACTTGTAACATAGGATTCTTGATTATATAAAAAGATACTACATTTATACATATTTTTATAATCCCAAATATGTTTAGTTTATCAAATTGTACTTGGAAAAAAAAAATTATATTTGTGTACTATTTTGAATGGTTGCTCATTATTTCAGAAAACTACAGTAAGCAATACATGTTTTTTCTCCCTTTTCCTCCTTTCCCTCGATTTGTCTTGTACTCATTATGAATAATAATCCATCAGAGTCTAGATAGCCTATCTGTCATTACTTTGTCATGTGTGCACATGGTGGTGTCATGTCAAATGTGGTCGACATTCAGATAAAAGATTTCAAAGATCCAATTGAATACATTTTTTTTCTATTAATATTTATAGGAAAAATTAAAAATAAATGTTTATGAAATAAAATTAGGTTATGAATAAATTCAAAATTAACGTTTTTTTTAAATGTAAATAAACTGACCAGAGTCTCTAACGAATGGAAAAAAAATATTTAATTTTGTCTATAAATATTTATTTTTATTTTGTTTTATTTTTCCTATACATAGTTATGCAGAATTTATTCTACAAATACCTAAATTATTCTCTGATTTTTCTTTTTCATAATATAAATAGACTTAGTTGGGGTTGTTTTTCATCGTGCTATATAATATTTATTTATTGAATCCAACCAATGTTGTAATCCAAACTTAAAAAAAAAATGTGAAAGAGATTTTCAAGAAGAAAGAGGAAAAAGAAATTGTTAGTTTGAAAGAGTAAGAGGGTCCCACTACATTTGAAGTATGATGTTGTGTTTGTGTCAGGTATGATCATGGGTGCAGCTTTGTCAACTGTTTACTATAATCTTAATCTAAGGCACCCAACACTGGATTTGCCCGTCATCGACTATGATTTGGCACTGCTCATTCAACCAATGCTTATGCTTGGCATTAGCATAGGAGTGGTCTTCAATGTGGTAGTTGCTGATTGGATGGTTACCATGCTCCTTCTAATTCTCTTTTTAGGTAATGCTTTTGCTTAATCCACACTTTCTTTACTCATTTTTCACAATTAACTCTTCTTCCTGCTTTTTCTATGTAGGAACATCTGCAAAGGCATTCTCTAAGGGTGTTGAAACATGGAAAAAGGAAACCATAGAGAAACAGGTCATATCTCATTCATAAATACGCACTAGCTTTCACTACTTTTAATTTTAATACATTTTACCATTCCATTTATTTTACATATTTTATTAATATTTATTCAAGTTTAAACATTATAGCATTATGTTAATAGTAAAATGGCTTCATTTTTATATCAAAATTATGACAAAACGAACTTATTTTTTAAGAAAATTATCAACCCTTTGTTTCTCATTATTATTAGTTTGTTAAAAGGTATGAAAATTGAAAATAGTGGTAGTAAAATGTCTCTGACAAGGATTGTAATAAAATTTAGAAAATCTATGATAAAAGGGTAAACCGTACATAAATATATATTGTTGAATTGATATATTTTATTTGTAATATACAAGGAAGAAATATTATTTAAATTTTGTTAATAATTAAACGCAACTAAATACGTCTTTGATTTTAATAATAATATAATTTTATTTTATAAACATGTAATTAATATCAATGGAACTTACAAATTTTATTTTATAAATTTAAAATTTTTAATAATTCTTTCAAAATTAATTATATATGAATGTTAATTTTTTGCATAATAAATACAAATAATATTTAATAAAAATCAAACACATATTCAATTATTTCAATTATTAACTGAGTTCAAATAAAATTTATTAAAGTAAAGTTGTTATAATATAATTTTTTTCTTAATAAACTAAAAGCAACGTATTACATATGTTAATATTTATTGTCATACATACACCGATTATTTACTAGTGATAAAATATGTATAAATTTTGATTGCTTATTTTCTGACCACTATTTTTCCGTTACAGGAAAATGCTAGGAAAGAAGACTCAAATGGTGAGTTAATAAACATAGTACATTATCATTTTGGTTTTTGCAGTGGGAAAGTGTTTACAGTTCTCTCTGTGTCAGGTTTTGGGAGTGAAGTAGAATACAGACCAATTCCTAATGAAGCAGACAATGACAGTGCGAAAGAAACGAAAAGAGGAGAGGTGAATACGCTCTAGTTTTTACTTTATGATTGGAGTGTGGTTTTCATATCTGACTGCAAATGTTTATTGGAATATTGAAGGTCAATATACTTGAAAATGTGTACTGGAAGGAGTTTGGACTTCTCCTTTTTGTTTGGCTCGCATTCCTTGGAATCCAGATTGCCATGGTCGGTTATTTTTCAGTAAACATTTTCTTCAATACACAATTGGAATCTTTCTAATTTCACTCTTAAACTTTTCTATTCACAATGCCAACAGAACCAAACAACCAAATGTTCTACAATATATTGGGTATTGAACTTCTTGCAGGTAAAATTCTTATCACAACATGCCTCACATCTAATATCTTTTGCTTTCTCCAGCATTAAATTTACAATGGAAATATTTTATTAAGCATAAAGCTATATTCTTAATTTATCGAAAAAAATTATTATACTTTTAAATTATTAGTTATTTACATATGATTCTACAATTATTTATGTTTATATTTAAGTTTAAATAAATTGCAAATAAAATCTTTCAAACAGACCTTTTTAAAAGAATTGTTTAACATATAATCCAGAGAAACAAAAAGAGATATTCTAAACAAGTTCTATCATATTTTTCAATATATATTAATCATACTTAGATAAAATTCAGATGTTAATAATCTTACTGTTCTGAAAATATTTGTGATGACTTATACAGATTCCAGTTTCAGTTGGGGTAGCTGGATATGAAGCAGTTTCCTTGTATAAAGGAAGGAGAGCAATTGCTTCGGTGGGAGATCAGGGCAAAAGTTTTACTATTCCGCAGCTAGCTCTATACTCTTTCTTTGGAATATCGGCTGGAATTGTTGGTGGCTTGCTGGGAATAGGTGGAGGATTCGTTATGGGGCCTCTCTTTTTGGAGCTCGGAGTCCCACCTCAGGTGACCTTTACAAATTTTGAAACAACAAATGTGCACTTCCATAGAAAAGACAACCATTGATTATGGACTATGAAAATCCAATCTAAATTCACAAAAACATAAATTTATTTTAACTACCTCAAGTTCAATTGGATTTTTTCCCTTTAATTTAAATTAGATTTTCCATAAAATATTTAAATTTTTATTTAATTAATCACGATTAGACTTGACTCATCTAAGAGCCGATGAATCAGAATGGATTCGATCCTATTAGATCAAGTATAATGTGAGCTCACCATAGTTTGACACAACCTATATGGATTTTGGATTTGACCCAACCTATCCTTATTTGAGTTCGCTCCAACCCAACTAAGTTTAGTATGAGTTGGTTATGGTTTGTCTTAGTTTGACCTAGAATAGGCCTAATCTGACACAAGTTTGACTTGACTAGACATAAATTGACTTGTAACTCAATTTGAATTGGATTTTTTTTCACTTTAATTTAAATTTGATTCAATTTTTATCAATTTTTTAAAAGTATTTAAATTCAAAGTTGAATTAATCCCATTAGATCAAGTGTAATATGAGCTCGCTATAGTTTGACCTAGTCTTTCTAGACTCAACCCTACCTATCTTTACTTTAGTTTGGCCCAATCTAACTAAGTCTAATCTGACTTAGCATGGTTTGTCCCATTTTGACCTAGGATAGGCCTAACCCAACCCAACATGAGCTCAACTTGACTAGACACACACTGACTTGTAATGAACCTAATTCGATCTCAACCTACTACCTGGGTCCAACCCAATCTATTTCTACCTAATCTCACTTAACCTAACATGCATATGCCTAGCTTAATTCAATTTGACTTGAGCTCAACCAAGCCCAACCACACATCATTTAACTTAGGTCTATCCAACCTAGACCTTGCCCAAATTGACCTAATATGGTCTCTGACCGAATTTACCCACTATGAACTTGGGTTGATTTGAACCGACATGGATTTGACTTGACTTGGTCTACATCCAACTTGATTGGACATGATTCTGCTCCAACCGGACTTCATGTAGACTTGGTTAACTCAACTAGTTTTAAGCCCAACCCAACTTAATCCGATATAGACTTCGGCCCTCCAGGCACAATGTGGAATTGGGACGATTGACTCCACCTGTGTCTTGTCTAACTCAACCTAACTTAGGTCCAATTCATTCCTGCTCAATTCGAGCCTAACCAACTTGGCCTAACTTGGTACTAACCCAATTTGGCTTTACTTGTCCATCCCATCTCGATTTGATGTGCACTGGACCTGGTTGACTTAGCTTAACATACGTTCAGGTTGACTTACCCTGACCATTTCTCGAGTCCACTTAACTCAACATGGACTCAAGCCGACTCAAATTGACTAAGGCCTTACCTGACTCTAAAGAAACTTGGTCTTAACTTGATTTGTCCTTGGCCCAATTTGGCTAATGATGGTAAGCCAATGCGTGCCCTCCACTTAGCTTGACAGAAACTTGAGTTGACTTTTAAACTAAGCCTAAACCAATTCATCTTTAAGTGATATGATCTTACTCAACCCGACTTGCACTTAAACTTACTCGACTCGTTATGGACCAAGCCCACTAAGCTTGAATTCGACTCAAACCAACTTGCTCAAGTTGTCTTAGCATAACTTGTGCCTAGATGACTTGGTTCTTAGCTTGATCTAAGCATATAACAAAAATAATGTTGGCTTGACTCGACTTGGAGCAAGCTTAACTTGATCTAACACCCAACCTAACTTGAATCTAACTCAACCAACTAGATATAATTTTGGTATAGCCTAACTTGACTTAGGTCCAAACATGCTAACCATTATTCGACCTAACCCAACATGACTTAAACTATACCTGTTTTAAGGTTGGGCTACAGGTCTAGCTTGACCATCCTAATTTATGTATGGCCCAACCTAGGTTGACTTTAGTTTGACCCAAAATAATTTGTCTTAGACCTGACCCAACCCAATCTTCCATGACTTAGGTCTTACTTGATATGACTTTCATGAGTTAGCCAAATCGAGCCTTGTCATGCTTTACCTAAGCTTGACTTGACCTAACATTTCATAACTTGAACCAATCTAGAACTACCTTGAGTTTAGACATTACAAATTCAAAGAATTATCTAATCTATATCAAATTCAATTCCAATTAATTGGATTAGAATTAAAGTACAAAATTACCTTGAGTTTATACATTACAAATTCAAAGAATTATCTAATCTATATCAAATTCAATTCCAATTAATAAGATTAGAATTAAAGTACAAAAATTACATATTTTGATGTGAGATCAATGCATCAAAATAATTTTAAAGTAAAATAAATTTGAATAACTATGAATTAGAGGGAGACTTTGATTTTGTTTCCTACCTTAACCATACCTCCCAAAATTAAAGTCAGGCTCAATATGATGGGACACTAAAAAATATTATGAAATTCTATAATTATAACGGTGAAATATATTATTTTTAAATAAATATTTTAAAATAACTATATGTCTTTACATTCACAAAAATTTAATACATAATTTATTTCACTACAAGAAAATTCTTAAATAATAATCCATTTCAGTGAGAAAAAATTGTTAGTCTCTATAGTAACCAATGCAGATACTAATCTAAAAAATAAAAAATGATTGGTTACTAAAATGGTCACTATTATGTATAAAAAATTATAATTGGTCGTTAAATTGATTAGTAATTAATTAGAAGCTAATTTAAAAACTAATTCTTTTGGTAGAAAAATCTCTGTTATAACTAATGTTTAGTGACCAATTTAAAAACTAATTCCTTTCATAGTCAAAATCTTGGTAACTAAATTTTAAAGACCAATCTAGAAACCAATTATAATTTTTTATTTATCTATTTTAATAACAATAATTTTTATGTTGTAAATTGGTGACTAACGATCTATTATCACTAAAATTAGTTGTTCATAAAAGATGTTCTTTTATATATATATATATATATATATATATATATATATATATATATATATATATATTTTTTAAAAAAAAAATCTATATATTATT
>Ga0214543_1005636_pt1 | contig 22823 bp, 15 predicted proteins | sample CNSS2metaG_FD_160094 | JGI IMG/M metagenome (GOLD analysis project Ga0214543, IMG submission 160094) | Root nodule microbial communities from cowpea collected in UCLA plant growth center, Los Angeles, California, USA - CNSS2 | ecosystem: Host-associated > Plants > Roots > Nodule | place: USA... | reverse complement strand
ATTCCCCATTGCTCCTCTATTTCCTTTGTGTATTAGCTACTTATCCATATGTTCCACACCTTGTCCTCAACCCCATTACAACCTTGAAAAGTCCTTCTGATCTTGACATGCATGTGTTTTTGGTTTGGTTGTTGGTTCTAGAGGCTTGCCAAGTCTGTTGATGTTTGTTTTTTAGGGGTGCTTTGAGAGCAAACAGTAGCCTAGAGATTTTAGTGATACAGTGCATATTTCGTGAGGTTATGTTGCTTTCAATTCTCTCTTTGAGCTGAACTGAACTGAGTACTTAACATGTTCTGAATTGCTTGGATGATGTTCATGGATACCTTGCAGCTTTGAATCCTTTTGTGTTGGATGTGTTTCTATTTGTCTGTGTCGAGTCTGTTTGTCTTGTGTCTTTTTTTCTCTCTTATTATGTCTGTGATGTCCTTGCTTTGCTTTACTCTTTAATTTTGCCCAGGAGTGCAAAAGGGTAAGTGTGGTCGATTTTGATGAGTCATTATTTTCTTCCATTCCACTAGCCTTTGCGTACCCATTTGACAGTTGTTCAGTGCTTAATTGTTCATCTTTAGAGTGTTTTTCATTTGTTGGGCTTTATTGGGCCACTGTTCCGAATTTGGACTAATTTCACATTTTTTGGCCTAATTTTTGTTTTTAATTATTTCTAGATATTTGGGTGAAGCAAATTTTGGAGCTTGGAAATTAATATTTAGTTGAAGAGAGTTGCCACATCGTTGCCATATCATTTTCACGTCATTTCCACGTCATCTGAGTGCATGGGCCAACATTTGAGGCCCAATAGTGGCATTTTTTTTTAATTTTGCAGCTCATAATGGCATTTTTGTAAATATGAGTGGCAGGGGTGATGGGACCACAAAATTAGGTCTGGATGCATGCAAGGAGCCACACACTTCATCTTCTACCTTCCTCCAACCTCCATTTTTCGTTCTCCAAGCTTCCATGGAAGTGCTCCTTGCGATTTTTCACGTTTTTACCTCATTTTTATCGTTTTTATGCACATCTGACGGCACCCTTTGAGGGTTTTACATTTTGATTTCATTTTCTAGCTTGGGCATCTCGTTTTGTAGACTTTATTGATTTGGAACAACAACTATTGATGGGGTTTTCTGTTTTTATACCATTGCATCATTTTCCATTCAATTGAAGCTCTTAATTTCGTCCTTTGATGTTGAAATTACGTTTGGAGAGTTTGAAGTTAAGGTTTTCAGTTCTATTTTTGTGATTCCAGATTTGAAGAGTTTGTGTGCTCCATTTCCATGTCTAGCTAAATTCGTGTATTGACTCATTGATGAAAAATGCAACGAAGCTTTGAGGTTGTGCTTGTTTCATGAAATCTGCCATATCTTTGTTATGAATTCGTGGAATGCATGTGGTGAATCTGTTAATGCTTAATTTGCGAAGTAATTGCATACGTTTGGGTTAAGATATGTTCATGCTTAATGTATGTAGCTTGGCTGTCACGAATTTAAGAATGTGTGCATTGCTTAATTGCATAATGAAGCTGGATTGTAATTTTCGCTTAGTGAATTATTATCTAGTGGATTGAGAAAAGGCAGAGTTGGTGTTAATTTGGTGGCCTATGATAAGTGAAATTGTGTTTGAATCAAGGATGTTAATACGTTTTTAATCACTGTAGCATTTAATTTAATCTGTTGATTAACATACTGAATCTGCCAAAACCTCCCTTGTGTTATTGTGTTGTGTTCATCTGGAAATTGAGGCTTTTAACAAGAACATTGGTCGTTGGGAGACGACTTGGTTCAACTGTCACATACTGCATTTTAAGTGTTTTAATTTGGTGGGGTACGACCTCTATCAGTACAGTCAGTCAACAATACTAAAGTTTAAATCAATCAACTATCAAGGTGTAAAGTAAATCTACAAATCATGGTGAATTATATTTCTTAATAATAATACCAAGGTGACTCTGTCAGCTTAAGATCCTGCAAACTTGCCTCGCCCTCCAGATTTTCCACCAGCATCAATGGGTTTTGGAACATTTAGGGAGGAAAGCATCTCTAGCTCTGAAAAATTGAACTCTAATACATTAAATATTAGATCAATCTATGTACGATAAAATAGTTCATGATTTTATTGCTTCATAAAAGATGTGCTTGAATGTTGAAGTGAGACAATATTTGAACTAAATCAAAGGCACACTACAAAAATATTGATATTTGTGAAGGTTAATATTACAAATTTTAGCAGTTAAAAACTGTCACAAATAAAATTTTCGACGGTTAAAATAACCGCCACAATTACACATGTCAAAAATGGTTTTTGACAAAAATATTTTAACCACTGGTATTGTTGTTAGAAAAAAAAATAGCGATTAAAAATCGCTACAAAATGTACTTTAATTTAATAATATTTTTTCATATTTGACGGTCAAAAAGCACTAAAAAATATATGATATTTAGACAATTAAAAACCGTCACAAAATGCATCATATTTTTTACGGTTACAAATCGCCACAAAATGCATCATATTTTGACGATTAAAAACCGTCACAAAATGCATCATATTTTGATGGTTAAAAACTGTCACAAAATATAACATTTTTTACACTTAAAAATTGCCACAAAATATATCATATTTTCACAATTAAAAACTGTCAAAAATTATTTGAAATATTTTTTAAATTTTTTTAAAAATCCAAAAAATAATTTTAGGATCATATAAATAAATTATAAATAATCCAATACATAATGACAAATTTAACATATCTCTAACAACCACCTTATGTTGCAAGAAAAAAACTAAAACGTGAAGATAAGTCATTGAAATACAAAACAACCAAATAATATGTTCTTTGAAATATTTGAATAGTTAAAAGCAAGAGATACAACAAAGTTGGCTGCAAACCAAATTCTAATCTAGTTGCAAATTCTAATCAGTAATACACCAAGCTAATAAGATAAAAATAACATGAAAAGAGAAAATACATAATATCTTCTATTAAAAACCAACATATGTGAGTCTTGCAAAGAAGCTATCTTGAATAGAAGCTTCCTAGTACCCAGAACAAAACCTACTTCAGTATTTCCAATCCCAGTAGCAAATTAACCAAATGCTTCAATCCAACTGTACATGTATGAGAATCAATACCAAAGAGAACTTGCAAGTAATAGTGAAATTAGTAAAGCATGAACCAAAGTTTAATCCTATATCAACTAGAAAGACAATTTCAATAGAGCTAATAAAGCTTCAATTTCACTTTACAAACCAATTTTACGAGATGGATTTGCACTTTGAACCTAAAATCTAAAATGGAGATGTCCACAAAAAATAATGATGATGATAGTTACTCAGTGTATCCATATAAGATGCAAGTGTGCTTCATTATGCACGTATAGAAAACATGGTCCAATGTACATGGTAATAACATAGGAGATAAGACAGAATCAATCTAATGTGATATTACCTTATAAATCTGATCTAAGATAGTATTATATGTTGCTTGTTCTCTAGTTGTTTGCTCCACCTCTAGGCATGTCTCAATTTAGTTAACAATCATAACAAGGGTAAAATGGTCACATGTTCCATTATGCTACATCTAAGGAGAAGCTTATCGCCAATAGAGTCATCCGGTTATTTGCATTCAACCTGTTATGAATAAAAGAGACTTTTAATAAGCATGATCAATATATGCATCTTCAGCAAGCTACAAGAAAATATGAATACCAAATATTCACTTGTACATGATACAAATGTGTACCAATAAATGCAAAGATAAAATATGGTAATAACAATCAGATGGAGATGAAAAAGTGCCATAAAGTATATGAGACATATGGCCAAAAAGTACTTACAAAGAATTTGGAACCCAAAGGACCAAAAGAAAAAAAACATGTCAGTTCATGTTCCTAAAACCTAAAGTTCCCTATTCAGCACTAGAAACTTACATTAAACTGAGCATGAAAACTTTTGGTGCACCAATGGACTTGTAACGCCTTCTAAATTCTTGGTTAAATGTTATTTGAACATCTATATCACTATCTATCTCAACAACAATCTTTAAATTTTTGTATGCATTATTATCAGGAATCCATTTGATTTCTGGTGCAATATCAACAATCACATCATATTTGGAAAAGTGAGAATAATTAATATAATTGCTTGTAGAAGTTATGGCTGACAATATTATCATTCTTAAGGATAATCTTCCTTTTCCTTATGTTATGACAAAAGGTAGTTTTTGTATTAAAGATGAAGCAAAGGAAAAGGAAAATGACAACTCTAATGGTAAATATATTTCAAAAGTTTAACTTAAAGCTTATCTAAGAGTCCCAACAGAAGAATATGTCTCATCCATCTCAAAAAACTTAATAACTATGCATAATGCGTCCTGCGAAGCCCTCCCAATAACCTATAAACAAAATTAATTATGAAATGCTTAAGTATAAGATTAGAAGGTTATCAAGTCTTGCATTTTAATAGCCAAGTGGGGTGATCCAAACACATTTATTTCAAAAAAATATATCAAGTTATAACTCTTAGATAGTAATCATCTTACATTTAATTACCTATACAAGATTAAATGGACTTCATATAAACAATGTCCAATTTCAATCCACTAAAATTGTCACTCATTCATTGGTTTAATCCATACACATGAATTTCAACTATAGACCAATAAATTTTGAGAGGCATTAATGAATTAAAGGAATAATAAACACAAAAAAAATTGATGGCATAACTAATCATTTATTTCCTACTATATTAAAGTTACCTTCACATACGTATAAACTCACGTGCATTTAGAATTTATGTGTATTGCGCATTGGCTTTTGCTTCTCTCTAAATGATGAAATGGATAGCCTTGTCAAGAGTCAATTTAACTACTAGAATTGGTTTTCCAGTTGCCAATATTTCATAGCAAGTCATTGCACCAACTCTAGAAACAATCAAGTCTACTACTGCATATGCCAAATCCACACAATGCATGAACCTTCATACAAGGGGATATGTCAAATAAGTTATCACTAAACCTTAGATTACAAGTGAGATATAAAAGAATGCAGAAAAAAGTAATGATTACTTTTTATTTGAAAATGATGTCCATGATTACAAATAATTTTAAGTGATTTTCATTGGTACTTTGTAAAATGTGGATCCTAATAACAGAAATCCTATAATGGATACTTTGTATTTAATTACTAGTTAACTGTATTTGTTATAATTAATTCAGTTTAGTAGGAATTGGTCTCCCCTTTCATTTTGATTGAATACAATGTTGATCGATCATTTTGATTGAATATTCTCTTAGTTTGTTTACGAAGGTTATTTAGAATAGTAAAGTACTCACTTAGTCTAAAGACAATTTCATTGAACTCCAAGATAGATGTGTAGTCACAAAAGAAAGGATAAGGTATGAAACAAATGTATTATATGTGAAGATGTAGGTATGTATAGTAGTGATTGAGTCAAAGATGACACAAAATTGGTTAACATTGTAAATTGCATAATGGTTTTGTCTATCCTATGAAAAGGGGAGGAGAAAACAAAAGGATAATTGAGAAAGTTTTTAGATTTCACGATAAATACTTAAAGGTTTATCTTTTACTGAATCAATTAGCAGTGTGTGATTCATGAAACTAGTGGATCTCACTAACAAGTTTATCATACTTAAAGATTGGTGAGTATGTCACCAAAGTGAAAAGAGTAAGTGAGAATTTTGATAAATCCTACCCCTATTACTACTAAACAAGGTCTGTTACATGATCAAATAATGTTACTATGCTCTATCAAAAGAAAAAGAAACTATCCAATGCAATCTAGAATCACAAATCAATCGCCTTCTTGTAAATAGTTACATATAGTGATCATATAGAAAAGGCAAACACAGTTATGAGTTTTGAGAAGCACTCACTATTTCATATACAAGCGTGGATGACTCTTGACAAGGCTATCCATTTCATCAAAGGCTTCAAGACAGTAACACCTTTTTGAGATATTCTCAAATGGAACGTGACCCTTGAAATAATATATCATGGAGTTAAAATTGTTGTAAGTTACTAGTTGAACAACTTACAAGGATTTTTTTTTCCATTCTCTCAATATATTATGAGATTTCTCCTTTAATCTTGCATTTTCTTAATACCCTGCATTATGATATCAAAGTAAACTACAGTTCATTTTCTTAAAAACTTCTAAAAGAAAGAAGCATTTAAGTCATTGAACTTACAATGTCTTCATGGGTTTAAGTTATTTAGTGGTGGGAAAGCTGAGCTTTTATCACCTTTTAGGTTAGTTATTCTCCTAAGTATCAAAGAATTAACAAAACCACTTGACATACTCACCTTCTATAATCAAAACATAAATTAAATAAAGAATTGCATGCATACAAATCACTTAATCTTGTCAAGGCAGAAATGTTAGTTACTTGCAACTGAAGAACCTTCACATAACTAATTGCTTTCTCCAACATGGTGATCAAATCAACCTGCAAAAATTCATCAATGGAGTTAAATCATAATCCTATTTATTTTAAGTTTTCTTACTTTGCAATCAAAACATGGTGTGCATATGTGACATAATTTATCTTATGTTTGAAGCAATTAAGCAAACCTTGGCAACAACACTTTTAGGATCCTTAGAAGGGTTTGAATTTGGCTTTGTTGCTATAATTACAATTTTGCATGGCTTCTTGGCATTGGCAGCTTGCATGGTCTCTCCCTATAAACACCAATCTCACACCAGTCTTCCATTCTAAATATATGTACAAAGAAAAAAAGTTAAGATGTGATTAAGGAAAATAACAATTGAAAGCTAAGAAAAGACTCATTGCCTTGCATGAGATTGGTGAACTCGTTGGCTTTGAAGTTAAATTTTGCTTCTTCAAGATGGTGATGCGTGCTCTTTTGAACATACTCATTTCCAGCACCACAAAGAGGAGGACATTGGGTTATGGATGAAGCTAAATCATTGTTGAACCCATTAGTGCCTTGTGAGCCATCTTTCTCTTCAACCCCACATTTTTGGTACTCATTGACCCCATGAGATGTTAAAGAGAGTTCCATTAAGGAAGTAAAAGACCTACCCAAATGCAAATTTTAAAATAATTTGGGTGCAAATTTTTAGTCCTTCATTTCTGAAAAACTAAATATGCATAGAACTCATATCCTTAGGCGATGTGTTCTAAGTTTCACCACCAGTTTCCTTGCTGATGTGATCTATATTCATAGCAAAGAAAAAGTGAAATATTGAATACATATCATTAAGTATGGTTTCATTCACATATGAAAATATCTTGACTTACTAACAGTAAAATTCTATTTGAAATAGAGTATTTAAAAGAATTCTTAATATGAAGTATTAGTTGGTTCTCAGAACTCTGGAATGTACAGTAATTTGGTGAATTGAATGAAGGACATACTACTAATGAGTCCATCCAAGGCCCAACTCTAGGCCCACATGAAATTCAAAGCCCAAGCCCAATCAAAGGCTCAATAACAAGAGGAATGCTTAAAAAGATTCAAATGGACTTCGCTCAAGATGGCCAAAATCATCATGGGCTTCAAATGTTATTTTCATAGGCTAAGGAAGATGTCAAAATATGAGAGGATGCATGTTGGAGCATTATAGTAGATTTTATTTTGGGCCAACTGTTAGGTCATGCTTTGTAGAATAAAATACCAAAGTACATTGTTGTTTATCCTTCAAAATTGGGCTAATTCAAGCACAATTTGAAGCTTGGCCGAGAATGCTTGGAGAAAGCTAGATTGGTGCGCATTTTCCTCATGGTGCAAGCATGAAGAGTGTGACTTGCCTCATGGCTTTTGATCCTTCACTCCTTTTCATCAAATGACCATAGATCAAGCTTTCTTTCCAAGCTACATTTCCATTTCATTTGGTGTTGAATTAGCATCTCATTAAGGCCAATCATCCTACTATAAATGGGGCCTCCTTACACCTGTATTGGGTTACTTTTGCTTGGTAATAGACTAGATGTTGAGATCACTCCACACTATTACCTCATGAGTCAATTGCTAGACTATCTTTCTACCTTAGCTCTTTTAGCCCCCTAGGATAGTCTTCTTTCCTAGACTTCATCTCCACCACACCACTCCATAGTTACCAAAGCCTACAAACTTGCCTTTATCTCCTTCATCCAGTTGCATCTGCTGCCATCCATGGAGCTCCTCTTCTCCATTTTGACGCATGGAGGTTCATCAACTACTAAGGATGCAATAAGCATAAACTAAGACATAATAAAGGAAAATTCTAAACAGGAAGCAGAATAGAACAATAGAAAATGTGATACTTTTTTAGTCTTGCATTTTAAAGTATTTCCAAAAATCTATCGAAAATTAACAAAACTTGAAAGAAGAGTATAATAACCTGGAATACCAATTTTTGAGGTCCACCAATCACTCATTGGCATTTTGGGTGAAAGAACACATAAGTTGTGTAGAGCGTACATTAGTGGCATCAACATGAAACTAAACTAAAATAAAATTTGTTGGTGACTCACCAATATCTATAGTAGAGCGTACATCAGTGGCATCAACACACGAATCATACCAGTCAAGTGCAGATTAGGATTTTATTCATTAAAATAAAAGTCATCTGATTTATAGTAGAAATAAAGCCTTTTATTCATTAAATTTCCACTTCTTTAGTTCCCATTTTTAGATTAGGTTTTTTTTTTTCTTCTTCAACAAAATTTCAAGAACAAAGAGGAGTTAACACCATTGTTTTCTCGAGTTGTAATCAATTCCTAACGATTAAATCATTCAAGGAAAGGAAAACCAAAGTTGTAAGTGTTTCTCACCAGGTTTAACACAATGTGGTCGGTGAAGAGAAAGACAACACTGTCGTTGGATGGAGAGGGTACAACCTCATCTCATTCCCCTTAGATCGCATTAGTTAGTGGAGATGCATATAAAGATTTGTAAAGAAAGAGAAAAATAGTGTTGTTGTGTTATTGGATGAAATCGTATGAAAGGCAGAACTATGATTTAAAAACAAATCAATTGTTAAATTTGCAGTGGTTTTGATAATCGATAGAATTGTTTTTATTTTTTTAACGGTTTCGTATAACCGCTAGAAATAAAACGCTAATAAAAATTATATTTTTCGTAGTGACAGTTCCTAAAACAAATCAACCTCTACCCAATACTTGGTTATATATTTAATACAGGTACATGTCTAACTCAACATTTCAATTTTCATTTTTAACCTGGTTCTATTATGTTAATATTAAAATAGAGTGGAAACATGTAAGGAGTGTTTATAAAGAGAATCTATGGAAAAAAATTAATGGATTGATTAAGATTGTAGATATATTCTAACTTAATTATTTTATTTACTATATAAAATATGAAATATATGTGTTTATAAATTTGTGGTATAATTATGTGAAAAACATATGGTTTAGTGGTTGGTGTATAGGTGTGATGAGTTTGAGTTACAGAGTTTGAAACCTGTATGGCTAAATATGAGGGCATTATGTTTTTGTTTGAAGCTTGTTATTGATTTTTGTTGTGTTTTAAGCTACACCTTGTTTTCATTTTCTTCTAATTTACGTACCCATCATTGATGCTTGAATTCCATGGTTTCCTCATTTTGCGTGTTGTTCTTGATTGATTATGTTGTTTTTGTTTTGAAAAACAAATTAGTCTCGTTATCTTGCGAAGCGTTGCCACGCATGCCGCTAGGGTTGGTCTCTTGCATAAGTCGTTTTGCATGAAACCAGTGAATGTGGATGCATGAACCTTGTAGTTAGCCTTAAATTAATGTGTGTAGAGGTTAGAGGTGTCAATTTGACCCTTAACCCATGGGTCAACCCTGACCCACTCTTCACGAAGCCCCCTTTTAGGGAGGCCCCAAATAAGGGGGTAAAAAAATGCCCCAGCCTCCAAAGCCCCCTCTCTAGTGGGTTAGGGCTAGGGCTAAGGTGGGTTAGGCCCCCCAAATAATACTACACTAAACTAGAGTCAAAAATCAATTAGAGCAACCCGGACGGGTCCAAAGACCTAGACAGGCCCGACGAGCCAAACAGGTATGATCACCCAGACAAGTCCAAAGCCTTAGACGGGCCCGATGACTCGAAATGGCCCTAAGGCCTAGAAGGGCCCGAAGACCCGAACCGGTCCAAAAATTGGATGGGCATGATGACTTAGACGTGCCTAATGATCCAGACGAGTCTAACGACCCGGACAGGCCTAACGATCCTAACAACCTGGACAAGAACGATGATCCGAATGGGCACGACAATTTGAATGGGTCGAATGACCCAAATGACCCCGACGGTACGGAGGAGCCGGATGGACCCGAGGAGCTAGACAGGCCCAACGAGTTAGGCAAACACAACGAGACAGATGGCCCGACAAGCATAATGACTCGAATGGGCTCAACGATCTGAACCTGCGCAACGACCTAAACAAGCACGAAAACCCAAACGGGCCAAATGGATCAAGACGAGCCCGATGATCCGAACGAACCCAATGACCCAGACGAGCACAACGACCCGGACGGGCCCGATGACCCAGATGGGATCGACGACAATGAAGGACCCAATGGTTTGGACGGGCCCGACGGTTTGGACGGGCCCAACGACCAAAACGATCCAAATGGGCCCAATGACTCGGACGAGCTCGTCTATCCGGATGGAACCGATGATTTGGACAGGCCAGTCCAAGTCATTTCATCTTTCAAGTTTGTTGGGCCCATTTTGTTCGTCGGACTCATGATCATCGGGTTTGTCTGGTTCTTTGGACCCATCCGGGTTGATGAGCCCTTCTGCATTGTTGGGTCCGACCAGACGGGCCGCCCGCATTGTTGGGTCTGACCAAACGGGCCTTTCTGGATCGTTAGGCCCGACCAGACGGGTCCATTTAGGTCATTTGGCCCATCAAGTTTGTTGGGCCCATTCAGATCGTTTGGCTTGTCTGACTCGTTGGGCCCGTTCTGGTCGTCGAACTCATCTTGGTCATCAGGTCCGTCTGTTTTGTTGGGCCCGTCTGGATCGTCACACTTGTTCGGGTCGTTGGGCCCGTTTTGTTTGTCGGGCCCGTCTGGGTCATCTAGGTCATCACACTCATAAAAATAAAATTTTTCATTTTTTAACTTTTAGTTAGGTTTATGTTTAATTTAAGCTGGATCATTTTTTTAATAAGGTGAAAAGGCAGTGCAACAGAAAATTTGAAAAAAACATAAATTTATATGATTTTACGATTTTTTACAACGATCTTACTAGTACTATTCAATACTATTATGTTATGATTGTACATACAATTTAACTCTTAAATACGATTTAAAATTATAGAATATTATGATTTTATGATTTAAATCCCGATTTTGAATACTTGGTTATAAGAATGAAATAATTAATATATAACGTGTTTTTTTATAAGAAGCATACATAAATACGAAAAATACAAACAAAAGAATCTAAACCTTAATAACAACAACATCGTCATCAGATCGAAACCTTAAATATCGAATTTAGAGAATCAAACTTATTGTAAACTACAACAAATCTTTAAAAAAATTATATTTTTATAAATATATTATAGTATAAGACAATTAAATTTCTTAATCTATTCCTATTGAAATATAACACATTTAATTTTAAATTTCTATATGTCTAAGCTTGACATGGATTCAACAAAACTCCATTAGATGATAGGGATTATGGTGGGTGTGACTATATAAATTTATTTTTTTATAAATAAATTATAGTATAAGATAGTTAAATTTCTTAATCAATTTCTATCGAAATATAACACATGTCATTTTAAAATTCTAAGCCTGACATGGATCCAACAAATCTCCATTGAATGATAGGGAGGGATTATGGTGGGTGTGACTATAGTGAAGTTCATTCTTATGGTCTACTGTCGAAGAAGATTTAAAAATGTAATAGTTAGGGCTTATGCACAACTTTATTAAACTTAACTCATCATCATTCAAATTAAAACTAAAACTAAAACAATTTTCATCAACTCTATCTCCTTCATAAAGCACATTAATAAGAACAATTCTCTTCGCCACCACTTTAGGTTTGGCCTAACCAGATACTCATTTTCTCCATTAAATATTTATGGGTGACTTATGATCAAAATCTATCCTTATAAACATTGCATTATAGGAAATGCACCCTTCAAATATTAAAGAAATTACTATTACCTATTTTGTACAAAATTATAATTTAAAATTATAATATTATACGCAAAATTATAATATAGTACACAAATATAAGCACTTTTAGAGTGAACATTTTCTGAGTTGTCAATGGCAACATCATTAAAGGGAGGGTTAGAAGCACATGAAGCCATTATAGTATTAACAATATTAACCACATCATTACATCACTACATGGAGAATTAGGAGCACCCAAAGTCATTACAATATTAACGGTGTTTTTCAAGTCCTTATAATATTAAAGATGCTTTTGCATTTTGTTTTGTAAATAAAATGAATATATAAATATACAAAGGAGGAGACACAAATGAAAACAAAGAGATAAAAACGATGAAGGGAAAAAACAAATTGTGTCAGGTTTAGGAAACAATAGCTACAGCTAGTATGTAGGTCAATGCAATGTTTTCCAATAAATAAGAAGAAGGAGAAGGAACTATCTTAGAACTTCTTTTACTTCGTGAGTGCAAAGCAACTAATGTTGTACAAATAAAATAATTATTGATTTTTTTGTGAAAGTATAAATTATTCCAGTTTTAACTTTTAAATTTTAAATAATAAAATAAGGGATATTAAGAGAATCGAAATAAAATGGTAAAGGAAAAATAAATGTTTCATGTGTATCCAAAATTAGTGGCTGAAAATAAAATAATTGTATTAATTTTTAATTGAGTGGTATTGTGATGGTGAAACTTTGTATTAATTTTTAATTGGAAAATGAATTTTAACAACAACTGTATTCATTTATAATTGGATGAAATGTGGTGACAACACATAAAAATAAATTTTTTTAACTTTTAGTTAGGTTTATGTTTAATTTAAACTGAATCATTTAGTTAAGAAGGTGACGAGGCAATGCAACATAAAATTTGAAGAAAACGTAAATTTATATGATTTTACTATTTTGTATGACGATCTTATGATACTATTATGTTATGATTGTACGTAGAATCTAACTCGTAAATACGAAGTAAAATCGTAGGATCTTACGATTTTACGATTTATATCTCGATTTTGACTACTTTTGTTACAAAGGTGAAATAATTGAAACCTAAAGTGCTATTTTTTATAAGAAGCATACGAAAATACAAGGAAAAAAAATAAAAGATTGTATGAGTAAATTAGGGGGTGCAGAACAAAATTTGTCTGGAACTTGCTGATTTTGGCTTATTTGAGTGTTTTGTGACTTTGATCAATTTTTTTTCATACCTTAAATGAACACACACTAGCCCAGTAGGCTTCGCAGTAGCTTTCATCCCCCTCGCACAACTCTCCACATCATCCCCTTTTGCCAAATCGCAACCCTTTAGGCTTTCTCCCAAGTTCTCCCCAACTATTAGATCAACCAAATCCTGGTCACCTACCGCAACCTTAACTGCCAAAGACTCCTATGGTGGCTCTTCAGAAGGAATCCCCTTTCCCTTAAGGAGGAGGTCCAAATGTAAGCCCCGTCATCGGGGCATCAACCTCACCAAACAGGGCCTTCCTAGACGATAAGCACCACCCCCAAGGGACCATTGTTGCTCCACCTCGACGACCTCTCCAGTAACCTTAACAATAGAGCTCGAACCCGGTCGAATCTTTGCCATTGTCCTCTTGGCAACAGGGAGTTCCACCACATAAGGTGAATAAGCAGGTTTCGCAAACGCCTGCCTAACCTTTCCCAAGCACGCTTGACCTTGGTTCAGCTTAGCTTGGGCTGTCCTCTAGGCCTTGAGGTTAAAGATTTTAGATGTCGTGACGCTACAAGAAAATGTTTTATTACCCATGCATTATTTTCCATAGATTTCTTTCCGTGGGTAAAAAAGTGCATTTCCCACGAAATATTTCCCATAAATATTTTTTCATGGGTAAAAAGATTATTTCCTACATATCATCCAATTTTTTTTTAGTGTGACAACTTAGTGAATGGTACGTATTTCTTTAACTACTCAAAGGACTTTTTTTCTTCGTATATTCTATTTGTATTATGTGTGCTCTCATGTTTTTTTGTGCTCCCATTATAAATAATCATTCTTTCTTAAAGTGTGCATATCAGACCAAATGACGGTGTCACAAATTTCAGGTTGAAACATTAATTTTCGATGAGGTTTCAAGACTTGCCAAAGGGATTGGAAAGAGAAAATAGAATCATTCAAATAATCATGAGGCATATCTTGTTTGCATTGGATGGTTTTCACTCAACTAGTATTGTGCATAGGGATTTTAAGCCACAAAACATTATTTTCTCCGAAGGTAAAGAATCTAGAGACCTTTGTTCAATGCAAAGAGATCCATGATCCAAATTAAGCTCACATTTTATAAACCATAGGGATCAGAGTCTCGGACATTCAAAATGATTGATCTTGGAGTTGCTACAAACCTACGAATGGCCATAAACTACATTCCAGAGGAGTTTCTTTTCGATCCAAGGTATCTTCTTTGACATTAATAATACATGTGTCCAACTAACTTTGAACTCAACCCTCTGTTGATTGTTTTGTTTCTTGTGCATAATACATTGGTGGAGCTTATCATTTTTACTTATTTCTATATTTTTAAAATTGTCCTTAAAGAAGTTGAATTTGATGTCATACAAGATACTAGTCCTATATTTTGTCTAGATTTAACATATATATGGTGTTTATTGCTTTGAAATGAAAGCATATATCGTATTGGTGATAGGTCCTAACACCATCTATGGTTTTAATTTTAGCCAAACAAAAATCACCCAGCTTAGAATTGAAACTTGAATCTGACATGATATTGCTTGATTTAATAAATTTGTGTATCACACTTCTCATAATCCTCTTGTATGTAAAGAAATGTTGAAGCCAAGCCCAAAGTTATATCATACCTAGGGATGTCAACGGGGCGGGTAGGGTATCGGTAGTAACTCCCTCGTACCCTATCTGCACCCTATCCACTGGATAAATATCTATCTCGTACTCGTACCCATATCCGTACAAGTATTCGTTATGCGGGTAACCACACATTTTCTTAATATCCACAGATATCCATGAGTACCCGCAGATATTTATAAAAGAAAATTTTAATATTTAATAACAAATTTTAACCATAAATTCAAATAAAAATACAATACATAACATTTATAAATTTCAAACAAAGTGAAAATGACTCATTTAAATATTGTTAAATGACAATTTACAAATAAATGAAGATTTTTTAGAACCAATTGATAAAAAATAACCCATTCAAAATCAATGTGTTAATTTTTTAATAATTTTCTTTTAATTTAAATTAGAGTATAACGGGTACGGGTATGGATACTATGATACCCGTACCGCCCCGTTAACAAGCGGGTATAAAAAATACTCGTACCTATTACTCGCGAATATCCAGTTTTAATATTCATTTCCTATCTGTTGCGAGTTTTATCTGCGGATACTCGCATGTACGGATTTTTTTGACATCCCTAATCATACCTCACTTTCTAAGTTAATAAGTTTTTCACTCCATAAAGTTGAGAGTTTAAAGCTTATTTTTTTTGCTGTAAAATCATCATAATTGATCATATGATATAATTCTACGAAACTAATAATATATTCCTGTTATGAAATGTATATATGTCCATTGAGTTACTAGTAGTTACCTATGATTGATTGATATTGATGTTATCATTAGTATTGTAACCATTGAGTTGTATTCCTTGGGTTGCCTTTTGTATCTATAAATAGGGACTTCTCCCATTGATAATTACACACAGAAAATCAGTCTCTACTCTCTATTCTCTTTCTCTCCTTTATTTTTATAATACGTTATCAGCACGAAAGCTATCTAATTGAGTTAGTGGAGATGTTTTTGCTTTCTCTTTAAGGACAATGCTCTTCGTACCTCAATCTAGGTTCTTTCTAACCCTTCCTTATTGACAATTTTGTCTTATATTTTTTTTTGGATAAAAAATTATTTGACTTTATCAAATTTCATCTGTCTTATTATTATTATTTTTATTGTGATGTTGATTATTTTAATTATTGTCTATATTAATTTTATAGTTTCATAAATAAAATTTGATTATTATCAATATTTTATGAGCTAGTTTAAAAAAAAGTCAAACCTTACAAAATTTGAATTTATGACTTTTGATATTATAAGAAAAAATTACTCATATTCTTGAGTATTAGAGACTGAAATACATCTAGATGTGATGAGTCTTGATGATGCTCTAAAAAAAAGGAGAAAAAAGAAATAAAGTATTTGAGCAATAATTTGCTCTTATAACAACAATATCGTGAAAAAATTATTTCACAAATATTCTCAAATTATTTATGCCTTCTTATGGCTAAACAAAATAATGAGTTTTTGATTAAAAATCATGAGATCAAATTGGTTATGCTTCATTCCCAAAAGTGAATGGAGCAACATCCATGAGACTAAATTGGTTATGCTTCATTCCCAGAAGTGAATGTAGCAACATCTGATCCATATTTTTGTAATCATAAAGGAAATTTCAAAGAGAAATTGTGTCATCAAAAGTGGAACAATAGTATGAAAATGAGAAAAGAAGAAAATGAAAACAATGACAAATAATATGAAAATATAATTTATCACTACGGTGGTAAAGAGCATTTGGGTCATACTTGTCTTACATAAAAGCATCCTGAAAAATAGGGATAAGAACATAGAAACACACTTTGTGTTTATAAAAATATGGATGTCGCTCATCTTGATATTGTTGTTTTTCTTAGCTAAATTAAATGGAAATATTAAGAACTTTATTTTATAAAATTGCAGAAGAAGTTTTTTATGTGACAGTACAAAATATATTTTTATATATTAAATTATTTTCATTATAATTTAATTGAAGGTGAATTCTCTATGGCATTATTACTATATAAAATATGCATGTTTGATGTTGGTTATCTATAAGTAAGAATCAATATTTTCTTTTATATTATGAAATGTATATGTGAAATGAGTGTATAATGAACATTTATTATTATATATAGTAATTTTTATAAAAGTGTGAATGATAATATTGATAATTTCTAATATTGGATGATACATGAATAACATTATTAAACTTGAATTGGTATTATGTAGGGAATATGCATGATAATGGAAAAGTCTTTCCTAATATATATATATATATATATAGTTCCATGATAGAAATAGAAATGTTGAATTTTATTAATTGCATATTTTTAAATGTTGAATACAAAAAGTCATCATTTGTGCATTTACGTGCACAAATTAAATGAAAAAAAAGCATTAATTGATTGAAATTGAATTAGAGGATGTAACTGAATTTGTATAGTAAATTGACGTAACAAGGGACAATGAAGTAACTTTTAAATAAAAGTAAATAAAAAGGACCATGCATTTTTTGGTGCAGAAAATTTAGGTTTTGGAAGGTAATAAATTTGAACTTGATTAGTATTAAAATATAATGGGTAAATTGAGATTGCATTAAATGATATATTAAAATAAAATACATTTTTTTTTGTAAGAATGTGAAGAGATTTGATATGGATTTGTGGTTCTAATTTTATTATACTATACATATATAAAGGTTCAAAGATTTTGGATATAATATTTTATACTTTTATTTGTTTTATATTATTTGATAATATATGACTTGCAAAGTTGATTAATTTTGGATGGTAACCGCAACAAATTGAGGTTATTAAGTTCATTAAAATTTAATATATATATATATATATATATATATATATATATATATATATATATATATATATACACACACACATATATATATATATATGTGTGTGTGTGTGTGTATGATCATTTTGATATGCAGTCATATTGGATAAACTAAATATATTGTATTTTGCTGATAGTGCAAGAATTAAACTCTCAAGATTATTAATTTAGTTTTCTCATGTTTGGTTATTTGAGAAGTCAATATTAGCATTATTTTTATATCACAAATAATGTTTTAAAGGCTCTAGAAGAGCTACTACACTTCTACAAAGAAGTCTAATAGAAACTTATTAAATTCTAAAGATATTTGTCTAAATAGATATCATATTGAGACAAACAATGAAGGAGATATGAAATATCTTTATATCACTGGACTTGGGTTGATAATAAGACCATCACCAGAAAACTTTAGAAATGAGTCAATCTCATCTTTTGGAATGAATACAGGGTGATTTTGTGGTCCAATGCACCCATCATGTGGATCATTTAGATATTTTATGGTTTAATTGATGCATCAACTAAATGGTCACATGTTTGTTTATCATCAACTTGCAATCAAGCATTTGCAAAGTATTAGCACAATTAGTTAAGATATCACTTTCCAGATTATCCATTTAAGAAAATTTGTCTTGATAATGCTGGTGAATTTACATTTTATGTTTTTCATGAGTATTATATGTCAATGGGAATTGTTGTAGAACATATGTTCATGCTCAAAATGGGCTTTTAGAATTATGAATAAAATGTCTAAAGTTGGTTGCAAGACCATTACTTATGAGAGCTAATCTTCCAATGACTACTTGGAGATATGTAATTTTACATGCTACAGGATTGATTCGCATCAAGCCAACAAGTTATCATAATTATTCTATTATGCAGTTGGTTTTTGGTCAGTAAACTAATTGTCTCATTTAAGAATTTTTGTATATGATCAAATTTCCCCGCCAAAAGGGACTATGATGAGTATTTAGAGACGATTGAGAATATATGTTGGATAGGAGACATATTTACAGTTTGATTTATCAACTATTATTTTTGATGAATAAGGTTTTCCAACATTAGAGGGAGAAAAAAAAAACATTTGGATAAGGATATTGGTTGGAATGAATTATCATTATCTCTCTTGATCCTCATACAAAACATGTGAACTCGAAATTCAAATGATAATTCATTCACAAATTAGTCAATCAATTCTCAGATGTTTTTTACTAACACAAATAGGGTAATTAAATCACATATACCAACTGCGAAATGCTCCAAATATAATTGATATTTATTCATAACACGATTGAAGCGTAGTAAGCCTATTGGTTCCAAGGATAAAAATCCTCGAATGAGAAAATGAGCTAAAAAGACAAGATGACCTAATCGAGGAGGTGTAAATCACAAAAGATTCATTTGACATAATTAATAATTTGGTTCTAGAAGAACCTTGGTTCCAGAAGAACCACATGTGCATGAAATTGTTGAAAATGATGAGATCTCAATAAATTATGTCATGAATAAGATAATATGGAATCAAAGTCAACGTTGACGATGTTTTAGCATATAATATAACGATGAATGTTATAAGTAACAATGAGGATCAAGATTGTCGACAAATAAATGATTGGCCAAAGGGAAAGATGAAATAGAAGCAAAATTAGATTTGCTTATTAGATAAAAGGTTTTTGGACCTGTAGTCCGCACACCTGAAGGTGTAAAACTCATTGAGTACAAATCGATTTTTACGCAAAACAATACTATAAAGAATGACAATTACATGAAAATCCCTGGAGGATTTATTTTACCCAACAATGCAAATTCTAAAGTGGATTATTCAATAAAATTGAACAAGTCCCTTTTATGGATTAAAGCAATCAAGATGTATAATTTTCCTTGTAAGTACTTGTTAAAAGAAAAGTACTTATCGTTGTATTTATGTGAAAATATCGAAAAATGAATTTGTCATAATTGTTGTTTATTCATATAACATAAACATCGTTGGAACTACTAATGAGTTCACAAAGGCAATTGATTGCTTAAAGAAAGAATTTGAGATGAAAGATTTTGGAAGTACAAAGTTTTGTTTAAGATTACAAATTGAGTATTTAAATACAAGTGTTTTTGTACATCAAGAGGTTTACATAATGAAGGTGCTTAAAAAGTTCTATATGAACAAGTTATACATTTTTTACACTTGAATTGTGAGGTTAATAAATGTCCTTTTAGACCTAACAATGATGAAGAACTTCTTGGTTAAGAAATACCATATTTTTAATGTTATAACAACACTAATGTATTTTGCTTATTATACTCGATTTGATATAGTATTTTTTATAAATTTGTTAAGCAAGATATAATTATTCACCTACAATAAGATATTGAATTAGTGTAAAACATATATTTTGTTACCTTAAGGGTACTTTGAATATAGCCTTATTTTATCCAAATGATTCAAAATCAAATGAGTTATGTAAATGCAGGTTATTTATTTGATCCTCACAACAATTGATCACAAACAAGATATTTCTTCACAAGTTTGGGCTCCGACATCTTAAAGATGAAAGTTTACATGAGGGGGAGAAATAGAAAATGTGATGAATAATATTAGATCGAAGAATGAAGAATGATGTACTCTTTTTCCTTAACTAGGTTTTTATCCCAAAGGGTTTTTCCTAGTAAGGTCTTAATGAGGCACATTCTTTGATCAATGGACACCTAAGGGGGAATGTTATGAAATGTATAGATGTCCATTGAGTTGCTAGCAGTTACCTATGATTGATTGCTATTGATGTTATCATTAGTGTTGTAACCATTGAGTTGTATCCCTTGGGTTGTCTTTTGTATCTAGAAATAGGGACTTCTCCTATTGATAATGATACACAGAAAAACAATCTCTATTCTCTATTCTCTTTCTCTCCTTTATTTTATAACAAAAAAAAAATTAAAATTAAAATTATGAAATTGTCATTTTTCAATCACTCCAAAAGTAGAGAATTGAGACTACTCTTCTCCAAACATGTTTTTAAAATATGTCGGTGTCAAAATTAATTAATTAATTAATTATTATTGACTTTATTTTCTACCAAATCAATTAATTTAGAATTAAAAAAATTAATTAAACAATTAATCAATCTTTGTTATCGTATTATTATACTTTTTTCGAATTTTAAAATTTAAATTCAAACTTTATTATCATATATTTCAAATTTCAAATTTGATAATATGCATGTTAAGTGTATAAAAAAAAAAGAAGTAAATCATCGTCTTTAAAAATATATATATCTTAAGTTATTTTTACTTTTGTCAATATAATTGATTTTGGAAGATGAAAATAAGGTATGAAAAAATGAAAAGTTTTAAAAGATGCATAAACCTTTTTTCAAAATGTTACATAAAATTAAAAAAAAAACTAATTAAATATTTAAAGAGTCATTCTTTTAAATGGAGGTACTGTTCAAAAAGAATAACGGGGATAAGTAAGGGGTTACTTTCGTGTCTGTTTGAAGGTAACAAAAGGTGACGAGGGGCAATCATTAACTGGATATGCTTAAAAGTGTAAAATAATTATGACTAAATTTGTATTTGTGATACATTAATCAATAAAAGAATACATCATGTCCTCTTACATAACTTTTGTATCGGTGACATTAATAATAAAAGAAGACATTATCACGTCTTCTTACATATCTAATATTAAATCTCGATTAGGAAGTAATTTGATATCATTTTAATTGAAATGTTTTGTTTTTATTATTATAAACGGTTGTTTTCTAATTTTAAAATTTTTGGTCGAAAAATTTTAAAGGTATAAATAAATAATGAACTATCGAAATCATTAAAAGTTTCCTCCTTAAAAGAAATAGTTAATAGAACATTACTATTTTTTTTTCGTTTAAAACCTATATTTATTCAAAAGTAGTAGCTCATGTTGATAGTATATGTTGGTATCGGATTGAGATTACTTAAGAAGACTAAATTATTTTCTTCGTTGGACTATTTCTTCAATTCAAGATACTCTTATTTTTACATCCACACAATGCGACATGCTTTTTTCTTGCTTTCTCATCCAGTAGGGATGTACCTGTAAAAAAAAATACATAAACTGTAGTGGCATTGATAGAAACTACAGTGAATTAAAAACCAATTCACTTCAACTAAACTGAAAAATAGTTCACACGAACTAAACTGAATTGAATTGATTTATTTTGAACTGCATTACAATATAGAATGAATTGAATTTGTAACATCCCATTTAATTAATAGCGTAATTAAAAGAAGCGTCCCACTAGAATAATATCTTAGCGCAGTCCCGGAGTTTAAAAGTAACTCCATACAACCAACCAAAACGCGTAACAGTGCCAAAAGAAACAGTTACAAATATTCTACAGTAATCAAATTGGAAATTTAAAAGACAGATGCTACATGAGTCGTGGCCCTAAAAGAAAGATCATGAATCAGGATTCAGCCCAAGCAGGCTATGCAGCGGAGTCACCATTCCCTTGTAGACCGCGAGAACCTCTCGCTTCTGCTCACATCAATAAATTGATGATCATCGCAAAAGAGAAGAACCACACACAAGACATTCAAACATGCAAAGGGTAAGCTAGAGTCAAAAAGATTTTTATCATACAATCAGGTATACTTTCGCAGTCCAATATACGTACATCACCCAAGCATGTTATGACCTTCCATTCATTACACTAAGACTCGACTCGACTCATCCGGATACATATAACCTGGTTGGATTCAGCGGATGCTTGCACTTGTGGTGGATACCTATGCTCACCCCCGAGCTGCTCACCCCCGAGCTATGTGTTACAAGTGTTACAATGAATCAATTCCCTCACACACAAGGTTAGCCCTTAATGAGTTTCAGGCCTCTTGCTACTCTCACCACAGGAGTCAGTCTGCTCTAAGTGAGACTAACTGACTCCTTAGAGTGTCAAGATGCAATCCTTACCTTGAATCCTTACCAAGTTATATAGATGGGGCACCACCATGGACACCCA
>Ga0214543_1005631_pt1 | contig 22837 bp, 13 predicted proteins | sample CNSS2metaG_FD_160094 | JGI IMG/M metagenome (GOLD analysis project Ga0214543, IMG submission 160094) | Root nodule microbial communities from cowpea collected in UCLA plant growth center, Los Angeles, California, USA - CNSS2 | ecosystem: Host-associated > Plants > Roots > Nodule | place: USA... | reverse complement strand
AATATAAATATATATATATATATATATATATATATATATATATATATATATATATATATATATATATATATATATATATATTAATGACTAAGGAGAGCCAAGACTCTCCTAAAATTTTTAAATATATTTTAAAATTATATTTTTATATTATTATTGTTATATATAGAGAAAAATTGTATAGAATTAATCTCCCTTATATCTAAAATACATATAAGGTGAATATTTTTATAATAAAGAGTGATACAAATATACATGGCAACCAAACATAAACACTTTAAATGAAAGATATTGTTATTAACAATGTCATTAATATCTACCGATATAAAACAATGTCAATGTTTCCCTTAGAAACAATAGACAGTATGTTTCCCTAATTAACATAAAATTCAATATATCTAAAAATTATATTTTGTATATTAAGTTAGTTTAAGACTGTTTTTTTAAAACTTGAAAAAAAGCTTCTTTTTTTTTTGTTTCTCTCTCTTCTACATCTCTATCTCTTTCCCACCTCTCCTTCCTAACTCAATTTTCAACTTCAATCTTTTATTATTTTCAAAATCAAGTTACACTACATTGAAATTGAGGAATTAAGGACCATTTTGGACCGAACTTTTAAGGATAGTTTTTTATGATTATTTAATGATATGATAAGCAATGATAGTCATACTTTTTTAGATTCTACTATTATGTGTGCTTATTTTGAATAGAAAAAAATGAAGATTTTTTTTTAATTAAAAAATATAACTTATATATAAAAAATATAATTTGATATCCTTGAACTTTTTGTTCAAGTTCTGTCAATAATATATATATATATATATATATATATAAATATAACCTCAACTAATATCCAATTGCTCGCATAATTTTTGGAGAATACTGATAAAGATATTATATATCTTCTGCTATTATTTATATGATAAAGATATCATATATTTGATTCTCTTTTATTATCATCAAATACTCTATTTTATTAGGTTTTACTTTTTCCTTTATATGGTGGAACATTGTACTCTATATATTAAACAATGTTCTAATAAATTAGTTAGTAAACTCTCATTGAGTTGTTTTCATCAAATACCTCTTGTTAATTTTTTTCTTTCTCATGACTTATACATATCTAACATGGTATCAGATTTAAATCGCCTTCCGCATTTTCTCCGTTCATGTTGATTTCTTGCCATGGCCAAAAATTTCTCTTTGATTCTTCAATAAGAACGTGAATTTAAGGCTACTTTTTATTCTACTTCTCTAGAGTCTATTGTCAATCTTGCCTTTCACGAGGGACATGAGCAACATTTTTGCAGTAGTTTCTTTGGCAATTGTGGACAAGAAGCTTTGCTCGGTTTGGTGGTCGCAATCCCAAGTATTGTGACCATTGTAATCGAACCGATCACACCTCTAGTAACTGTTGGATTAAGCATGGCCTGCCTCAAGGCTATCACCAAAACACCAAAGTCCATTCTCCTTCTTCCACACTCTATGCTAGTATGGTTGATACCGCCTCATCTCCTTTCGATCTTTGTGCCAGGAAGGATGACAAAGCTAAAGCTCAGTTTGGTTTCTCTAGAGAGCAGTATGAAGCTCTTCTCGCCTTGATCTAGTCGTCTCAAAATGATTCTTCTCCCACAATTGTTGTTCATCAATGTAGTACCAAACCCACAGGTTTTGTTTTTCCCTTTTCTTCTTGGATTTTAGATAGTGACCATATTTGTCCTTTTAAATATTTATTTCAAAATCTCAAACCTATTTCTCCTATTTCTATACAATTACATAAACAAAACTCTATCATTGCTAAATTCTCAGGTACCATTGTCTTGGGCAATCTTATCCTTCATAACACCTTTTTTGTTCCTGAATTTTTTGTTCAACTCATTTCTATTCCTAAATTGATTAATTCTACTAATTGTTTTATGGTTTTCTCCCAAAATACTTGTCTTATGGTGCAGTCTAGACGATTGGAACAACTAGGAAACATCAAGGCCTATTTTATCTCTTAGATAGTTCTCAAGACATACGTAACTTGAGTATATCTAACACAAATATTTCCTTAGAACATTCTGCTCTCATTAATAATGTTAATTCTTGTAACTTGTGGCATATGAAACTTGGTCATCCATCTGATAACGTTTTAAAGCTTCTTGCTTCTAATCATTCTGACATTTTTTCTCCTTCTACTATTGCTTGTGATTCTTGTGCTTTTGCCAAACAAAAACGTCTGAAATATTTTTCAAGCACTGGTAAATCTCTTCAATTTTTTGAACTTATCCATGTTGATATTTGGGGCCCGATTTCTATCTCTTTCATTGATGGATACAAGTATTTTTTAACTATAGTTGATGACTATCACAAATTACTTGGATTCTTTTTCTTAAAAATAAAACTGAAGTTAGACCTCTTCTTCAAGATTTTATTACTTTAACAGAAAATCAGTTTTCTTGTAAGCTTAAGAAAATATGTTCTAATAATGGCAAAAATTTTCTTCTTAATGATTTCTATAATAGTAAGGGTATTTTTCTTGAATCTTTTTGTGTCACAACTCCTCAACAAAACAAGATTGTTGAGAGGAAGAATCAACATCTTCTCAATGTGTGTCGTGCTCTTCTTTTTCCAGCAAAAATACCAAACATTTTATGGTCTTATTCGCTTAAATTGGTTGTTCATCTCATTAATATGTTACCCACTCCTTTTCTCAATAATCGATCTCCTTATGAATTGGTTTATTCTATTAAACCCGATTTTTCTAATCTAAAAGTTTTTTGTTGTTTGGCTTATGCTAGTTCTGCCACTACTAAAAGAACTAAATTGGATTCCTGAAGCTTAAAATGTTTTTTCCTTGGTTATAAATCAGGAACAAAAGGATATGTTTTGTATGATCTTCACTCCAAGTCTATTTGCCATATGATAACTTTATTGCTTCAATTGATGATTCTCATTCCTGTGATATTAGCATGTATGATTTTCCCACTTTACCTGTTTCACATGCCAGTGACCTTACTACAGAACATGTTTAGTCTTGTTTCTGATAATGCTTAAGCTACTGATCCTCATCTTAGAACTTCTCAGAGAGTGAAAAACAGGCCTCGATACTTAGATCAATATTATTATGGTGTTGCTTCTACATCATGCTCTACTTTTTCCACACCTTATCCAATGCATTTATTTGTTTCTTATGATAATTGTTCTCCTGACCATACTGCCTTTTGTCTAATATTTCTGCCCAAGCTGAACCTTTCTCCTTCAAAGAAGTTGCTCAATATAATTGTTGGAAATAGGCTATGGATGCTGAGTTATATGCTCTTGATAGAAACCAGACTTGGACTTTAGTTCCTCTTCCTTCTAGCATCAAGCCAATTGGTTGTTGTTGGGTTTACAAACTCAAACATAAACCAGATGGCACAATTGATAGGTTTAAAGTACGGTTGGTGGCTAAGAGTTTTACTCAAATTGAGGGGCTTGATTATTTTGAAACCTTCTCCCCTATTGTCAAACTTACTAGTGTACGCATCGTTTTAGCATTGGCCACTGCTAATGATTGATTTATTCATCAGTTGGATGTTGACAATGCTTTCCTCCATGGATATTTACATAAAGAGATTTATATGAAGCCTCCACCTGGCCTTTCTCTTCCTTAGCCAAATCTTGTTTGTAAGCTTAGCAAGTCTCTATATGATTTAAAATAAGTCAGTCATAATTGGAATAAAAAATTCACTTCAGAGCTACTTCTTCTTGGATACACACAAAGCTATGCTGACCACTCTCTATTTATGAAGAACTTTGCCAAGGATATTATTGTTTTATTGGTTTAATGCGATGATATGGTTCTCACTAGTAATAGCATTGCTGAAATTAATGTTGTAAAAGCTCATCTTCATTCTAGATTTCATATTGAAGATCTTGAGCCTCTCAAATATTTTTTGGGCCTAGAAGTTACTCGTTCTCTTGATGGATTAGTTTTAAACCAAAGAAAATATTGTTTGGACCTCATTTCAGAGGCAGGTATGCTTAGATGTAAACCTGCACCAACATCATCTGATCCTTCTATCAAACTTCATGCCTACGAGGGAGCTCTTCTACCAAATCCTTCTTTCTTTCGGCGTTTGATTGGATGATTACTTTACTTGACTAACATCAGGCCTGATATTAGTTTTGTTGTCCAACAACTCAGCCAGTTTGTTTCTTCTCCACGTGAACCACATATGCAACAGGCGTTACAGATCATTCGATACTTAAAACATGCTCCTGGCTATGGTTTTTTTGTATAAATCCAACACCTCTCTTAAAATTCAAGCGTTTTCTGATTCTGATTGGGCAACATGTGCCACTACTCGACGCTCTGTTTCTAGATATTGTGTTTTCTTAGGCACCTCTTTGGTTGCTTGGAATTCTAAGAAACAAACCACTATTTCACGGTCTTCTTCTGAGGCTGAGTATCGTGCCTTGGCATCCCTGGCATGTGAACTACAATGGATTCAATACCTTATTCAGGATTTGCATTTTGTCGTTCTCACTCCTTACATTGTCTTTTGTGACAACAATTCTGCTATTCACATTGTCAAGAATCCCACTTTTCATGAGAGAAGCAAGCATATAGAAATTGATTGTCATATTATTCGACAAAATCTTCTTGATGACCTTATTCACCTTCTCCATATTCCTTCTACACGTCAACTTACTGATATGTTTACTAAGTCATTACATCCTTCTGCTTTCCAAGTTGCTACTTCCAAGTTGGGACTTTACAATCTCCATGCCCACCTTGAGAGGGGGTAATAAAGATATTATATATCTTCTGCTATTCTTTATATTGATAGAGATGTCATATATTTGATTCTCTTTTATTATTATCAAATATTTTGTTTTATTAGGTTTTACTTTTCCCTTTATATGATGGGACATTGTACTCTATATATTGAACAATGTTCTAATAAATCAGTTAGCAAGCTCTCATTGAGTTGTTTTCATCAAATACCTCTTGTTAATTTTTTCTTTCTTGTGACTTATACATATCTAAGAATATAATCGCCAAAATTTTTCAATAAACATGTGAATGATAACAATACTTGGGCTCCTATTGTTCAGTAAAAGGGTTTTAAGCTTGTTTATGATATCAAAGTCATATTGGCTTCTAATGAGATTGAGGGGCACGTAATGTTTATCAGCATTGAATAGACAACTTCCTTCAAAGGGTGGTTTTTTTGAGCAAATATATTAATGAGAAGTGCTTACTTTGAGAGTTAGAATGTTAATAAATCCTTATTCATGAGTTAACTCATACATAATACACTTTAATACAAAATCTTAATTATAAAAAAAAATTTAAATGTTTTTGCAAGAACAAACATTCAAAACAACAAATTTAGAAGCTTTAAAATAAGGTAAAGGATTAATATACTTATTTTACAATTTGCACATGATTTGCAACTACTAAGTACCTATTAATCATAAGGAGAAGATAATTAATCGTTTGTATGTCTTTATACTATATTTTATCATCAAAGGCATTTATATATATATATATATATATATATATATATATATATATATATATATATATATATATTTTTATATTTAAAAAAAAAAAATATATTATATATTATTTATTATTAAAAAAGAAAACACAAATAATAGGTACAAGAACGATCCTATGGATAAAAAGCAATAAAAATTTGATATTGATCGGAGATAAATTTCACTAATACAGAAAATGGCTTTTACGTGTGCACATTCACATTTGATATAGAGGGATCAGACATTAAAAATGACTACTTGCATACTTGTAAATAAGTCATCAATATTTATGTTTGGCGCCTCTATAATAGATGTAAATTTCTATATTTACGTATGACCACACAAAGTCAGACGTAAATTTACGTTTGGTTTAAATGAATTAGACATAAATTTACGTCTAACTGTGTGCGGCCGAACGTAAATATCGAAATTTACGTCTAACATAAAGGCGCCAGACGTGAACCTTAAGTTTTTAATTTCAACCTGTCTTCTCTAGTGCTGCCAACTTTGCTCGAAAGGGCTTTGAGTTTGTTTGCCTTCATTTCTCTGTGCGTGAAAACCACCCAAGGTATCAAACTTACCATTTTGCATCTGCTTTTTGATTCATTTTGCATTTGCTTCCATTTTTGATTGCCTCCATTTTCGTTTCTCGAAAGCTTTAAACCATCCATTTTGCAACAATAGTGTGTGACGACGGTGGTCTACGACAATGCTGTGCAACAATGGTGTTGGACGATATTTGCTTGCCTTCATTTGCATTTCTTGAAAGCTTGAAACCTTCCATTTTGCAGCAGCGGTGTGCGATGACGATGTTTGATGGTGGTCAGCGGCAATGTTGTACAACAATAGTGTTCGACGGTAGAGGACACTATGGTCTCCAATTGTTGTGGTGACGCGTGACAGGTCTCCTTCGACCTACAACAATTGTGTGACCACTTGATAACACTGTCGTGAAGCGATCAAATTTATACAAATCTTGTTAAGAAAATAGTCAAAAGATTAGTATGGGTAAAGTTAACCCTTACTCGTCTTCTAATGAACATGAAATTGATTTCTAACAAATTAGCTCTTTTTAAAACTACACAAAAGGATTAATAAAATAAAATAAGAAATAAAGTTGGAAAAAGATAAAAAGATATAAAATAATGATAAAGAAAATAGATTGATTCCACTTCTTTTTCAAAATATAATTCATCGTCGGTTATATAAAGATTATTGCTCAATTAATTATTGTTGTAGATTTGCAAATTAATCAATGTAAATTCTCAATTAATTTGTTGGCGCTTTCACTATTAACCAAAGTAAATTCTCAATCAAAAGCAAGAACTTTATAGATTAATCACATTAAATTTAACCAAAGTACATTCTCAATTAAATATTACTATGCTTAATCATGTCCATTCTTTTACCTCTAAAATCAAGAAAGAAAGCTAATTAATCAAAGCACATTCTTGATTAATTCTAGTTAAATTTTTCACCTCTAATCAAAGTATATTCTCACTCATTGGCAAAAACTCATTCAATCACATGAAAGTTTTTAAATTTAGTCAAAGTACATTCTCAATCAAAATTAAAAATCCTTGAACTCATGTGATCAATATGCATGTAAATTAAAACATTGCACTAATTAGTTATGATGTAAAAACCATTACTTTTCACGTGATTCAGAAGTAAAAGACATAGATGAAAATAAATCACAACAAGAATCAAAAGAACAAACTGATTTATTCATTCTAACCTCAAAATCCATAATGAAATTACAATGGAACCAACCCAAGAAGTTTAACACCATGGAATCAAAATAAAAATAGAAGAAGAATGACGATAGAACGAAATTAGGCCCACCTTAAGGGTTCCTAAACTCTTAAGTTTCGAACTTCTTTTTTTTGCTTATTCTTGACCTCTTTATATAGGACCTGGACTGGGCTTTTTTATTGCTAAAATATATCAAATATCTTTAAAATAATCTTAAATATAATTTATCTTTATAGTTGTTATGAATATCTAAAAAATATTTGGAGAGATATAGCCAATTTTAAAATTATTTGACAAATATAGTTGGTTGATAATATCAATATAAGATAGAATTAAATAAATTAATTACTTAAAAATATATGATAAATTATCATCAACTAATATTTGCATTAATTTTCCAAATCAGCAATTTGCAACCTACTCAAATTATCTATCAAGATATACCTGTTTGTTGTTGATATCTAAAAAGATTTGAGAAGATCTTGGTTTATATTTAAAAAAGATTTGGTAGTTATTATCTTTTGATATTTTATAGATAATTATTTAAAATATCAAATAAAATATTTAAAGATATATTTTTCCAGATTATCTTTTATCGTAAATATTTATGAATTATCAAAGCCCTTTTCCTAGAAAAAGATAGAGAAAATCGCAAGGTTCAATTTTTGTTGTTTGTTCCCTCTTCTTGGATGTGGATGTCAAAAAAATTTGTACTTGCAAGTATGCGTGAATAAAACCCGCAACAGGTAGAGAATGGATATTGTAAATGGATAGCCACGGGTAATGAGTATGCGTATTTTTAATACCCGCATGTTAACGGGGCGGGTACGAGTATCATAGTATTTGTACCCGTGAATACTCGTACCTGCTATACTCTAATTTAAATTAAAAAAAAACATGATTAAAATATTAACATATTGATTTTGAATGAGTTATTTTTTTTATCAAATAGTTTTAAAAAAATTTCATTTCTTTGTAAACTGTATTCAACACTATTTAAATGAGTTATTTGGACTTTGTTTAAAATTTAAGGAATGTTATGTATTATATTTTATTTGAATTTACTATTGCTACTAAATGTATGCATGTGTGATGTGCTAAGTTTTTGATGATGCCCATAATAGCTTTACATTGGTTAATTTGACATGTATGTGATATCCTGAAAATATCAATTTGTTGCCCCGATAGTTGACTAGGTTACGAATATAGTTAACTACGCATATCCTGGAACTTGGTGTTGGACTCAGTCATAATATAGTTGACTAGCCAACTAATGTAGTCGACTAGGTTCGTGCTTGATAGCAGTTGTTATATAAAAATAGTTTCTACACTTCCCGATAGTCGACTAGCCAACTAATGTAGTCAACTAGGTTCGTGCCTGATAGCAGCTGTTATATAAAAACAGTTTCTGCACTTTCTGAAGTAGAATCTGAAAAAGCAGAAGAAAGAAAGAGAGGTGCGAAACAGATTCTTGGAGCTATCTTGGAAGGTCCTCTTGAAGAATTCTATCAAGACACATTCAATTTTGACTTTGCAAGATGAAGAAATTTCAGTCTTGGAAAAGGTGTACTCAATCCATTTTGTAGGCTTTGTTCTTGTGTTTTGATATAGTTTGAAACTGTTTGTTTCTGTTGTTTTCTGTCTAAAGCAAGTGTGTGATAGCCTTGTTGTTGTGTGGTTGTGCAAGTGTGTGGATGCCTGTGTGTGTGTTCCTTTATCTTAGAATTTAGATTTATCAAGTGTATTTGTAAATCTTGAAATTCTTGTGATATAGTGAATATATCTAGTTGTGGTTTGCTAGATGAACTGGATGTAGATTCTTAAGAATCGAAGCAGTATAAAAATTTTGTGTGCTTTATCTCTTTCTCTCTTTATCTTGTCATAGTATAAATGCTCCATACATTAAGCATCAAACCATACTATTTTAATTGATTCAAAAGCAAAGGTTTTTATCACAACAATTTCAAAAGTGCTAAAACTGGGCAAAATTTGTTAATACCAATTCACCCCCCCTCTTGGTTGTGAAATATTGGTACATCAATTTTAACAAGTGGCACCAGAGCTGGTTAGTCGAATTCATAGTCGACTAGATCCTAACAGATGGCCAATATTTCACAGGCTTTTTCTGAAGGGGCTTCAATAAACAGACCACCCTTATTTTCTAGAGATAACTATCCCTTCTGGAAAATAAGAATGAAGATCTTTTTAGAATCAGTTGATAAAGGTGTATGGGATGTTATTGTTAATGGTCCATTTATACCTACAAAAATTGAGGAAGGAAAAACTATACCTAAAGATTTCCTATCTTGGACTCCTGATGAAAATAAACGTGCTCATTATGATGTGAGAGCCAAGAATATAATCTCATCTACACTAACATTGGATGAATTCTACAGGGTATCAATTTGTCAATCCACAAAAGAAATGTGGGATGTGTTAGAGGTAACTCATGAAGGCACAGATGAAGTCAAGAGAGCTAGAAAGAACACATTAATTCAGGAGTATGAAATGTTTAGGATGAAGGCTGAAGAAACAATCTATGATGTGCAAAAAAGGTTCACTCATATTGTGAATCATCTCATAGCCTTGGGAAAGGTTTTGAAAAGGAAGAACTGAATATCAAAATACTGAAAAGTCTGAATAGAGCATGGCAGCCTAAGGTCACTGCAATTTATGAATCAAGAGATCTCACCATAATGAGTATAGCAACCCTCTTTGGAAAACTAAGAGAACATGAATTGGAACTTGGACGTTTAAAAGAGGAAGAGGAAGGAGAGAAAAGGCAAAGCATTGCATTAAAAGCTGCTGCAAAAACTGAAAGCAGAAGCAAAGCCAACAAAGATAAAGAAACAACAGATCAGGAGGATGAAGATTCTGATTCTGAGACACTGAATCTGATGGTAAAACGTTTTTCTAGATTTTTGAAGTATAAAAATAAATCTAATGCAAAATCTGCAGCTGCAGGAAATAGAAGATTCCCTTCCAAGAGGCAAGAGTCATCATCTAGCACTCTAACATGTTATGAGTGTGGCAAATCTGGTCATATCAAACCTGATTGTCCAATTCTCAAGATAAAAAAGAAATTTGAGGAAAAGAGTGAGGCCACAAGCAAGTCCAAGAGAGTGAAGAAAGCATACATTGCTTGGGAGGACAATGACTTCAACACCTCTAGTGATTCAAGTGAAAGCCATGAAGAAGAAACAAATCTGTGTTTGATGGCTGATACAAAATCCTCTGCCAGCAGTGTAAGTGATCTTGAATCTACTAATGAAAGCTATGAAAATAGGTTCTATCAACTACTTGATGTATATAATGAGTTGCATGAAGAGGCTAGAAAGTTGCAATACTCTAATAACAGACATAAAGGTGAAAATAGGTGGCTTAAAAATAGATTAAAGCAGCTTGAAACAGAAAATGAAGAGTTGAAAACTGAGCTTGAAAATATTGAAAAGCATAAAAGTGGTAATTGCAAAAAGATTGTGCTTAATTGTGAAAATTGTTCCAAACAATTAGAGAGAATCAAATATATAATGAGTACATTAACTAGATTCACTCTAGGAAGAAATTATCTAGATGTTATGCTAGGTTCCCAAAGAAGTGTACTGAACAGAGAAAGCATAGGATATGCAGAACACGAAAATCAACTAGGTAGTCGACTAGAGTCAAGGAAATTCATTAACATGAGTAAACCATCTTCTATTGTATGCTTTTACTGTTGCAAACCTGGTCATACATCGAATAAATGTTACTTTAAGAAGCATGGTGTTCCTAAAGGTAAATATAAATGGATAGCCAAGAATTCAAATGTTTTGTCTAACATGAAAGGACCCAAATTCAATTGGGTACCTACATAATCTCTTTAAACTACTATGTAGATAAGTCTTGGAGCCAAGGAATCAATGTGGTATTTGGATAGTGGTTGTTCAAGACATATGACAGGTGATGCAAAGAAATTCAGCAAAATATCATACAAAGCAAGTGGTCATGTTACCTATGGTGATAACAATAGAGGTAAAATTCTAGGTGTAGGCAAGGTAACAAGTTCTTCTTCCACTGTCATTGAAAATGTACTGTTAGTTGAAGGGCTGAAACATAACTTGCTTAGTATGAGTCAATTGTGTGATAAAGGGATAAAGGTTATTTTTGAATCAAATCATTGTTTGATATGTTGTGCATCATCAAATGAAGTAGTACTTGTTGGAAAAAGAATTCAAAATATCTACATGGTTGATTTTGAAAATTCTGATTTTAAATCCTTTCTTTGCTTATTTGCTAAAAAAGATGATCCATGGATTTGGCACAAAAGACTTGCACACATTCACAAGGCACATCTAAACAAACTAGCTAAAAAGAAATTGGTAAATGGTTTGCCTAACATTAAGTTTGACCAAGATAGGCTATGTGATGCATGTCAAAAAGGCAAGCAAATCAAAACCTCTTTCAAAATCAAAGCAAATTGTTTCTATATCTAATCCATTAGAATTAATACATATGGATTTGTTTGGACCTTTTAGAACTAGAAGCATTGGGGGAAATTCTTATGCTTTAGTTCTAGTAGATGACTACTCAAGGTACACTTGGACATTCTTTATCTCTGCTAAGAATGACACATTCAAAGTCTATAAAAAATTTGCCAATGTTATACAAAATGAGAAAGATTTAAGAATTAAATCCATTAGAAGTGATCATGGAGGTGAATTTCAAAATGCTATTTTTGAAACATATTGTGAAGAAAATGGGATCTCACGCAATTTTTCTACACCTAGAACACCACAGCAAAATGGTGTTGTAGAAAGGAAAAATAGGTCCTTGGAAGAATTGGCAAGAACCATGTTGAATGAAAATAATATGCCAAAGTATTTTTGGGCTAATGTAGTAAGTATTGCATGTTATGTGCTAAATAGAGTATTGATAAGACCCATTTTGAAATTAACACCTTATGAACTTTTTAAAGGTAGAAAACTAACTATCTCTCATTTGAAAATTTTTGGATGCAAATGCTTTGTACTAAACAATGGAAAATCTAACATTGGCAAATTTGATTCAAAGGCTGATGAAGGTATATTCTTGGGTTACTCTCTCACTAGCAAAGCATATAGGGTGTACAACAAAAGAACTTTAACTATTGAGGAATCAATACATGTTGCATTTGATGAATGTTTGGAAACCTATACTAACATGCATGAACCTAGAAAAAGCGATGAATTTCTTGAGACAGGGGGAGATTTAGCAGAAAAGCCTCAAAATGTTCAGATTGAAGAGAAAACTGTTGATACAGCCACAAATAGTCAACTACAAAGTAAACTAGATGATCTGCCAACAATATGGACTACTCCAAAGGACATGTCACTAGACAATGTGATAGGAGACATATCAAAAGGAGTCTCTACAAGGAAGCATCTCAGTCAGTTATGTTTGAATGTGGCATTTGTATCCCAAATAGAGCCAAAGACAGTAGATGATGCACTCAAGGATGAGAATTGGTACTTTGCAATGCAAGAGGAGCTAAACCAATTCAAAAGGAATGAAGTTTGGGATCTAGTTCCTTGACACCAAAATCAACAAGTTATTGGAACCAAATGGGTGTTTAAAAACAAGCTCAATGATAATGGCTGCATTGTGAAGAATAAAGCAAGACTTGTAGCCAAAGGATATAGTCAAGAAGAGGGGATTGACTATGATGAAACCTATGCATCGGTGTCAAGATTAGAAGCTATAAGAATTCTTCTAGCCATTGCATCAATGTTGGACTTTAAACTCTTTCAAATGGATGTGAAGAGTGATTTTTTGAATGGGTACATCAAGGAAGAAGTATTTGTAGAACAACGTCCTGATTTTCAAGACTTTGCATTTCCAAATCATGTCTACAAACTAAAGAAAGCTCTATATGGTTTAAAGCAAGCTCCAAGATCATGGTATGAAAGACTTAGTCTATTCTTGATTAAGTGTGAATTCCATAGAGGTAATGTTGACTCTACATTATTTGTCAAAAAATCCAATAAAGATCTCTTATTTGTACAAATCTATGTAGATGATATCATTTTTGGATCCACTAATCTTTCTTTGTGCAAGGAATTCTCTACAAATATGCAGCAAGAGTTTGAGATGTCTAAGATGGGAGAATTAACCTTCTTTCTTGGACTACAAATCAAGCAAGTTAAGAATTGTATATTCATCCACCAAGCCAAGTACTGTGCAGAATTATTAAAGAAATTCTCTATGGACAACTGCAAGGAATCTTCAACACCTATGGCCACTAATTGCTATTTAGATATTGATGAATCAGGTAAGTGTGTTGATCAAACAAAGTATAGAGGTATGATTGGTTCTCTACTTTACTTAACCGCTAGTCGTCCGAATATCATGCATAGTGTGTGTGTGTGTGTGTTTGTGCACGGTTTCAATCATGTCCTAAAGAGTCTCACTTAACTGCTGTAAAAAGAATTTTAAAATACTTGAAAGGGCACTAAGAGTCTAGGCTTATGGTATCCTAGAGGGGCTAACATATCATTGGTGGGATATAGTGACTCTGATTTTGGTGGCTGTAAAGTGGATAGAAAAAGTACTAGTGGAACATGTCATCTATTAGGTTGTTCATTAGTGTCATGGCATTCTAAATAACAAGCATGTGTTGGGCTTTCTACCACGGAAGCAGAATATATTGTTGTAGGAAGCTGTTGTGCACAATCCATTTGGATCAAGCATCACCTAGAAGATTATGGCATTCATTTAGACAACATTCCTCTTAGGTGTGATAGTACTAGTGCTATAAATCTCACAAAGAATCCAATCATGCACTCTAGAACCAAACATATAGAAATAAGACATCATTTTATTAGAGATCATGTTGCAAAAGGAGAATGCAAAATTGAATATATTGACACAAATAATCAATTGGCTGACATATTCACTAAACCTTTGGCTAGGGAAAGATTTTATGTACTTCAAAATGAACTTGGGATACTTGATTTTACATGTACTACATAGCTACTACCTCATATTTTGTACTCTACAGTAAATACAGTTAACTATACTACACCAGAATTATCACCATTGCACCTGTTATTTTGTCTCTGCATTACATAGTCAACTCTGTAGTTAACTATTTTTTTTATCTGCATCAGAATTATCACCATTGCACCAGTTTTTCTTCTGTTTCTGCATTACGTAGTCAACTCCTTAGTTCACTATTTTTTTCCCTACATCAGACTTGTCATATCTGCATCAAGTTTTCTCATTCTACATAACATAATTAACTTGCTAGTTAACTAGTCACGCATTTTTCATATTTCCTGTGACATATTTTGAAAATAGTCGACTACATTAGTATCCTAGTTAACTATGTCTGGCACATAAGTGGTTTGGTTAAATTTTCTTCTCTTTTAAAACTTCACTTCTCTACAAAAAACTAAAATTCCCAAATCTGTTCAGAACCCTAAAACCCCATTTTTCTCTCATCCTCTCTCCACCACACATAAACCCTAATCTCTGCACCTTCATCAATGGCTTCGTCATCCTCGTGTCCCAAACGTATAAAGCGCACAACTGTCAAAATCACTTCTCATCCTGCTGACCTCGATGGCTGGATCAACGATGATGAGCAGCAAGACAACTTTGTCAAGAACTGGAAGGATCGCAACATTATCAATTTGAAATATATCGACATAGATTTCTTCCGCAACAATGGGTTTCAGTTCCAAGAGCACTTTGCCTATCAAAGCTTGGAAAAATTTGTACAACTTCGAGGTATCTACTATCCTAACCTTCTTAAGGTTTTCTATGCCAATGCTCGAGAGGATAATGGTACGGTGGTTTCAAGGGTGAAAGGGGCAATATAATCTTGGATGATACTATATGGACCACTGTTGTTGGCTTTCAACTAGGGGGAGAAAAGTTGCATGTTGGTTCCCCAAATCTACGAAAAATGGAGATATACAAATCCTTGTTGCGTAATCCTTCTAGTGCAAAGAAATGTACCTTCTACAAAGCTGGTGGTATGAAAAGGGATGATCATGTTATGACATTCATTATAGGTTGGATTTTAGCTCCAAGAGCTGGAAATCATGGGCAACTTCTAACAGAGGATATCTTTTTGATGCATGCCATAAACTCCAGGGTCAAAATCAATTAGTCTGCTCTTGTGTGTGACACCATCATCAAGACTACAAAATTACAGATGTATCCCCTATCTTACGCCTTATTCTTGTCAAAAGTATTTGAGTACTATAATCTTGATTTGGCTAATGAAATCTCTGTTCTGCTCACTCATTCAAACTTCATTGAACTCAATGCTCTTCATCACATGGGTTTCATATTCAATGACAATGAGTGGACATTTAAGGATGATCCTTCTCCATCTGCAGCAACTTCACCGCCACCGCTATCCACTACTCACTCCACGCACTCTGATGTTCTACATTCTCTGGCTGCTCTCACTCTTTCTGTTGCCCGTCTGGATGCAAAGGTCACAAAATTGTTGAAGCATCATCAAATTATTTATGAGGAAGATGATCCTGTTACAAAAGACGCTGCAAACTCTGCTTCTGATACCAGTGATGATGAAACCGCTGCTGAAGAAGACAATTCCCACATAGCAAACGCTGATAATGCTACTAATGATGCTACGGATGAAGATACCTACTCCACTGCAGATGATATGTCAGACTAGTGCACCCTTTTGCTGCTGATTACTTTTTTGGTCCCTTGGGGTTATCTTCTTATCTCTGCATATATCTGCTCACTTAGTTTAGGTTGCTATGTTGTTTTGTGTTAAATTGCTATATCCTTGTTTTGCTTATATCCAAAAAGGGGGAGAACTTTGTATTCAGTATTGTTAAAAATTGAATGCTTATATCTGAATTAATATAACATGCTATCTTGATATATCTATATTATGAAAATTTTTAACACAATATATGAAGTAACAAATATGGGTAACAAAAAGCAAGTGAATTAGTGTATCTCGTGAATATATTGTCTTGTTTTGGCCATCATAAAAAAAGGGGAGATTATTGTTATTAAATGTATGCATGTGTGATGTGCTAAGTTTTTTATGATGCCCATAATAGCTTTACATTGGTTAATTTGACATGTATGTGATATCCTGAAAATATCAATTTGTTGCCCCGATAGTTGACTAGGTTACTAATATAATTAACTACGCATATCCTGGAACTTGGTGTTGGACTCTGTCATAATATAGTTGACTAGCCAACTAATGTAGTCGACTAGGTTCGTGCCTGATAGCAGCTGTTATATAAAAATAGTTTCTGCACTTCCCGATAGTCGACTAGCCAACTAATGTAGTCAACTAGGTTCATGCTTGATAGCAGTTGTTATATGAAAACAGTTTATGCACTTTCTGAAGTAGAATCTAAAAAAGCAGAAGAAAGAAAGAGAGGTGCGAAATAGATTCTTGGAGCTATCTTGGAAGGTCCTCTTGAAGAATTCTATCAAGACACATTCAATTTTGACTTTGCAAGATGAAGAAATTTCAGTTTTGGAAAAGGTGTACTCAATCCATTTTGTAGGCTTTGTTCTTGTGTTTTGATACAGTTTGAAACTGTTTGTTTTTGTTGTTTTCTGTCTACAGCAAGTGTGTGATAGCCTTGTTGTTGTGTGGTTGTGCAAGTGTGTGGATGCCTTGCGTGTGTTCCTTTATATTAGAATTTAGATTTATCAAGTGTATTTGTAAATCTTGAAATTCTTGTGATATAGTGAATATATCTAGTTGTGGTTTGCTAGATGAACTGGATGTAGATTCTTAAGAATCGAAGCAGTATAAAAATTTTGTGTGCTTTATCTCTTTCTCTCTTTATCTTGTCATAGTATAAATGCTCCATACATTAAGCATCAAACCATACTATTTCAATTGATTCAAAAGCAAAGGTTTTTATCAAAACAATTCAAAAGTGCTAAAACTGGGCAAAATTTGTTAATACCAATTCACTCTCCCTCTTGGTTGTGAAATATTTTTGCATCAATTCTAACATTTACGATTAAAATATGTTGTTAAATATTTATTTTTATTTTTTTGTAAATACTTGCGGGGTACCCGTGAATATTAAAAAATTATGCGTGTACCCGCATAACGGATACCCGATGGATATAAGTACAGGTACGAGACATATATTTATCTAGCGGGTAGGGTACGAGGGAGCTACTACCCGTACCCTACCCGCCTCGTTGACATCCCTATTCTTGGCTTAGCCAAACTTCTTCACTTTTTCAAGTTTTTATTGTCTTCTTCATGCAATGCTTGAGTTAAATTTTTGTGATTTTTGATAATTTCCCATTATTCGATTTATCTTTAAGGTGTCATAAAGCTTAAAATAAATTTATTTCCACACCTCCATGAGCTCAACTTAGTTGTTGCCTTAACGCACATCAAAATATCAAAAAATATTTATGCAACTAAAAAGATAATTTTAACATCTTTTTGTACTCATATTCAATAAACCCAATTATAACAAATCCTAATTAAATCAATCTTTTAAGAACAAAATTCAATAAAAAATCTAGAATTAAACATTAAATGAGGTCATAAATATGAACTCATCACCACCCAAAGAACCATTTTTTTCGCGTGATTTTACTTCTGCTCATAATCCAACACACGTAAATTCTCGTCTATGTGATCGCGCCAAACATAAAATTGTGTCTGATATTTGGTCAGATGAAAATGTACAACTCTCGATATTACGTCTGATCTAACCCAGGTGTGAAAACCAAGAAGTATCGGAGTAAAAGAGCTTTTATGTGTTAGTCAATCTATAATATATAAGTGGATGCAAACCCCACTTTACAAATCGATTTTGTAAAATTGAATTAAACTTAAAATCCATGTTTTAATAACAAGTGAGATAAATAGTTCTTTAGTATGTAAATCCTATCAACTTACCAATATAGTTCATGAATATATTTGTGTTATATATTTAAGCGTGATCACAATGTAAATATTCTACAACAGATAATATATTTTATTAATTGTTAAGTATTGTTTTCATTCCTATAAATGAGATTATTCAGCAAGACACAATTGTTAATATGCTTAAAATAAAATTGTTCATAGCACAAGTTTGAATCTTCAAAAAATAATCTTTACCCAAATTTTTATTGTTCTGGGTCAAACTAGTTTTTTTGGAAGACAAAGTCTCGGGATGCAAGTATACCAGGCTAAAAAAAAAAATAAACTAACAAGAAAACAAATAGCAAAAGCAATAATTTTTCTTAGTGGTGATCTGAAATTTCTATATATAATTAATCTTTAATTTTGACTTGATATTGCTATGCTATATGGTATAAATGCATGTGATAAGAAATATATGAAAACGTGTGATTTGAATATTACATTCTATCTAGATGAATTTTCTACATTAGAGTGAATTGTTAAGATTGAGTGCCTACCACTAAGTCAAAAACTATAACCATTAGTCAAGGTGTAACTCTTTTTACTTATGAATGTAACAACCCAAGCGCCACATTCGATTATGACTCAACCTATTTGACCTCTTCCACGAGACAGTTGATGCCACATGCAACAATCTCTCCCTCAGCAATTGTCTCTCAAGGGATCCCACAGTTGGATTGTGACTCGACCCACCTAGCCTCCGCCACGGGACAATTGTGCAACCCGCAACAATCTTGTTAAGATCAAGTGCTTACCACTAGGTCAAAAGCTATAGCCATTAATTAGGGTACAACTTGTCTTACTTATTTTTTTACTTAAGAGCTTAACAACCAAAGCGCCACGATTCGATTGTGACCTAATCCACTTGACCTCTACCACGAGATAATTGATGTGACATGCAACATGAATATCAAGATATCCTTTCATACGTCATGTTGACAAATATTTTGTATGAAAACATACCTTGAATATTCAATTTAGTATTTATCCTTAATTTTGAAAATATATTATTGTCAAGCCTTTGTACATGTGAATAATTTTCAAACATATCTATTAAACATTTTATTTATTTTTGGATTAAATATGTATTTGGTCCCTCAAGTTTAAGTGAGTTTTGGAATTAGTCATTTTTCAAAATTTTATACCAATTTAGTCTTTCATCTTTAGAAATGCGTGAATTTAGTCCTTCTTACCAATTTTTATTAAGTTTATTTGATATTTTAAACGCATTTTATGATAATATTTGAGTTAACATTGAAGTGAAAATGTATCAAACAGTATAAACAATTCAAATACTATCATGAAATACGCTTGAAACGTCAGATAAACTTAACAAAATTTGGTTAAAAGGACTAAATTTACGCATTTTAAAAGATGAAGGACTAAATTGGTATAAAGTTTTGAGGAGGGACTAATTCCAAATTTCACTGAAACTTGAGGGACTAAAAACATATTTAACCCTTTATTTTTCCTTTTTTAGTAGGAAGAAAATTATTTAAGTATAATTTAAACAAACAAAATTGACTAAGTAATGTGGGATTTGCATATTATATATATATATATATATATATATATATATATATATATATATATATATGATTTGGTTACATATCTCTAATTCATATGGAATGTTAAACATACCCTCTTACCTTTAGGACATCAAGCATGCAATAAATTAATAGATGCGGAGACCGAAAAGTGGTAATACAAATAGTTTTTACTATGATAGATATTCATATGATCTAATATTATCTTAATAAAGTAACATTTAAGTCTAACTAAATCTCACAAAATTAGTTTATATAGATAGATTTGCACATATTTATATGTTATAATTTGGTTATATATCTATACGACATGAGATTTTCAACATCCTTCCTCAAGTCGAGAACTAAATTATCTCATCTTAAGTAAAAGCTACTCATATAAATTTTCAAAGACACCTTCAACTACAATAATTAAATCTTTATTTATCATAAATCTTTTTATCTTTTCACTATAACTATTTATATTTATTTGCTATAAGCAAATGAATATTTGAAACCAAACAATATATTAGAAAAAAAATATAGTTGGTAACTGAACACCAATATAATTAAATAAATAAGACCAATATGCAATTACACGTAAATACAAATAAGGTTTCCTTAATAATTTGGTATCTATATTTGACATTTGATAATTCATTTTGGTCTCTATATTTGTTTTTTACTCAATATTGGGTCCTTATAATTTTTGTTTTGCTTACTTGAGTCCTTATTTTTTTTTAAAAAAATAAATCAATCTGATCTCTTCCATTAAATTGACGTTAACATAGTTTGGAAGGTACCTCATATCAAAGTTTGTTCATCTCCTATTTTGAAACCCCTCTAGCTATTTATATTTTTCTCTTCTCCCACCACCTTCCTCCACCTCCCACCATCTAAAGTAAATTTGTAATTTTTTTAAGTTACTTATGGTCACAACTAAGGTAGAAAATAATATTCTGTGTTGGTTTATTCTACTCAACATAGAAGATGTTTACTATATTGTTTCTACTATCAGCATAAAATAGTTTTAACTCACTCATCTTTCTATTAGTTAAATAAGTGACATTATTTTATCAAAATAACCAAAATGAAAGGAATTTTACATTAGTAATTACAATTTCAATATTAAGAAAAACCAAAATCAAGAATATTAAGAGTTTTGTATATTATAAACATTACAAATTTTGTGGCATTTTTTCTTTGAATTCTCTTAACTATTTTACTATGTTTTTCTGTTCTTTTATCCATATATTCTTTTTGAAAATTTGAATTTTTGACATAATTGTATGGCAAATTTTTATATTAGAGTAACATGCAATTCTTGTTCTTGGGTTAAAATCCTCTTTAAATGTAGGTATAGATAATAACAAAAATATTAATAAAAATCTTGAACTTGAAAACGTCATGAACGAGCAAAAGTATGATGTAAAGAAAATAGTTACAATACTTTCCTTTCACATAAACACTTTCCATTCTTTTCTGACGAGTCACCTTCTCATTATTTCATGAGTTGTTGGACATATGATTAACTGAAGAGACACAAAATAGATCACAGTGACACGACTATAATTCATATAAACAGAGAGACGAATATTAGAAGTGGTCGAGGGGGCTTTGGCCCCTCCAATTTTTTTCTTTCTATGTATAAAAATTTAATGAATAATTTGAAGCCTTTTTTTTCATTTTAATATATTTTATATATTTCACACTCTCAAAGAATTTTATATATCTTTATAAAGATTTTGACACTAAAAAATATTTGTTAAAGATCTATCATTGCATATAAGGATATTAATATCATCTCAAACTCAAAACCTTAAAATAATAAATTTATGCGTCTTCTTACTTATAATGTTCAATTTTATCATATTTATTCAATGTAAGACTTAAACTCACATTTAAACACTTAAATTCATATTGTATGAGTTATCAAACCATAATAAATTAACAGCAAAAGCTATTAGTAATTTGCGTCATATATATATATATATATATATATATATATATATATATATATATATATATTTATATATATATATATATAATAAATAATAAAATATGTTAGGGCCATTATATTATTAGTCAAAGTATTTAGGGCTAAGAGCATATATATGTCATGATATATTTAGGGCTGGGCAAAATAAACTAAACTGCATTGCACTACCAAAAACTACACTGAACTAAAAAACTGTTCGCATGAACTGCACTAAACTGGAAAAAAATTCAGATGAACTGAACTATTATTCTTAAAAATAAACTGGACTGAACTGCACTGCACTGAACTGCACTGCACTATAATATAAATTGAACTGAACTGTTATAAACTGAATTGTTTTATGAACTGCACTACGTCAGAACTGAACTGCACTATTTTTGGACTGAACTACACTAATTTTTAACTTAACTACACTGGTTTTGAACCGTTTTTGAATCGAATTGCACTAATTTTGAATAAACTTCACTCTTTTTTAACTGAATTGTACTATTTTTGAACCGAATTGCATTGATTTTGAATTGAATTGCACTATTTTTGAACTGGATTACACTATTTTGAATCGAATTGCACTAATTACATATGATTGTACTACGCAATAATAATCTAAAGTTTATAATTTGAAAATTCTTAGAAAATAATACTTGAAATATGCATCATACTTCAATACACCAATTAACATTTTTATAATTTTTTTATTTATATTAAAGTTTTTCGTAACTTAAAATGTAACTAAAATATTAAAATTAATATAATAAATATAAATATCGGTATTAACTTATTTTTTATATTTTAAAATCTTATGTAATATTACTTTTTAGTTTTACGATGTTTATTATGTTGCGTAAAATTTTTTAAAAGGATTTATTTTAGAAAATTCTCAAAATTAATATTTTTTTAAACATTTGTATTCATTAATATTTGTGTGAAAAATGTTATAGAAATTTTATGAAGTTCTAAAATTAATATTTTAAGTATTTTTTAAAATAAATTCTCTTTAAAAAAGTAATTGCCATATAATAAATATTTTAAAACTAAAAAATAATATTATATAAGATTTTAAAATAAAAAATACGTTAGTACCAATATTTATATTTATTATACTAATTTCAATATTTAAGTTACAAAAAACTTTAATAT
>Ga0214543_1005626_pt1 | contig 22849 bp, 16 predicted proteins | sample CNSS2metaG_FD_160094 | JGI IMG/M metagenome (GOLD analysis project Ga0214543, IMG submission 160094) | Root nodule microbial communities from cowpea collected in UCLA plant growth center, Los Angeles, California, USA - CNSS2 | ecosystem: Host-associated > Plants > Roots > Nodule | place: USA... | reverse complement strand
CGGCGGACAGCCGCGGACGATGGCAACAAGTGCCAATGGACAGACCAGACGGAAACCAGAGCGGGATCGACCCGCTCTGATACCAAGTTGAGATTAAAACAGACAAAATATGTTTGAGGGCTTGATTAGAATTCCCTCTACTATTCCTGATATTTATATATATGATGAAGGAGATATAAAAAAGGTGAAAAACTAAAGGCTGCAGCTAGGTGCTAGGTTAGAGGTTATCCAACACTCAACCTCCTAGCCTACACATCATGATTGCCTAGATATATTAATTACTCCTACAAATGGCTCAAAAGACTCTTTGGAAAATAAGGAAGGCAACATGAACTTTAGAATGGGAAAGAAGGGATGTCCTAGATGACGATGGAGAATCCAAATTTGAGAGGACTCAAAAGTAGTGCAAGATTGGACACAAGAGGTACCTATTTGGGCACTAATACTATCTTTAGTTCCCAAGTTGTTAAAACAATACAACCCTCTCTATTCCTTAACAGTTCCAATCATCCTCCCTATGGCAAGATCCTGGAAAACACAATGAGTGGGAAAGAAGGTTACAAAACACTTTAGGTCATGGGTAAGTTTTTTAACAGAAATAAGATTATTAGAAAGGTTTGGAACATAAAGAACATCTTTAAGATTCAAGGATGGCAAAAGGCAACAATAATGTTGTATCCAAAAAGAGAACATATGATGTTAAAAGAGATGAATGAGGGGTCATATGGTCTATGGTACCAGAGTCGAGAACCCAAGAGTTCTTACATAAAACTTTAGAAACATTAAAAGATAAATTGAAGTTCTTACCAGTCATAACTAAAGAGCTAGAACCAAAAGGTGACTTACTGGTAGACTGCATAAGAGATTTCAAAGGTTCAATTTCCACACGTAGAGCATGTATTTTTGAAGTTAGAAGCTCAACATTGCTAAGTGGAACTGTCATGCTTAAGTAAATAATAGGATTCCTTAGCCCCCTCTTAACTAAACGAGAACAATAAGACAAAAAAGCTCCAGATGTGGTAGCAGCAGCGACAACAACAACTCCGGCGAGGGTTTGGCAACAACTCTAGCAAAGGTCGGGCGAGGTCTACGAAGGTCCGACGAGGACCGGCGAAAATCCAACAACAACTCCGATGGACAATAGGGTGGATAAAACCACAAGTTGGGTGCACTTCAGGCAATCCCAATATTTAAAGGAAATGAGTGCACTTCAAGCAACCCTAAAAGCAACTGTAACTAAGATAGTAAAAAAGAAAAGCGAAAGCAAGGCTCCTAAGATTGGGAGCTCTAATACCAACAAAGAATTAATATAAAAGAAAGAAGATTTTTATTCAATTGGTTCATTTGAAACAATACATTAGTCTCTATATATAGAGAACTCTACCCCTAAAGTAATAATTACAAGCAGATCCTAAAATCTTCTATTAGCTTATAGTTAGCTTCTAGTAATACATTCTACCAACTTCTAAATGCATTTAATATCCTACTCACAACAAAATAAAAAAAACAGATTAATATTCAGAAGAATTATATGCAAAACAAAGACCCTTAATCCTGTCATTTTGGGCATACTCAATACATTAAAGCATAGGCAAGTTATAAATCAACAGATATTAAAAATGAAAATTAATCCAAAAAGGGAAGCCAGTGGTATAAAGAATCAGGGGTCCAGGGGAATATAAGATACATCTTCTAAAACCATACTCAAAAACAATATTCTTGTTGTGGAAAACATATACCAAAAGACAAAAAAATCAAAAAAGGCAAAAGTACTTTTTTGCACATTCAAAGAGGAATGGTAAGTTCAGAACATGAGGCGGCATAGGAAGAGTCTGAAAGAGACCACCTACCATAGAAGTGTGAAATAAGTTGAACTGCCAGATGCTCCTGCCTACAATCATCCCCGCTTTTTACAATTACCTATGATAAATAAAGTGGAACTATTGCCATCATGTTCAAAAGTTGTGATCTTAAAGCACACGTACTAAAATAGAATAATCAAATAACTCATGAACAAAAAGCTGACCACAATTTACACTACAAAACCATGCTGATATATGAAGACACATGAATATAATATCACAGCTTTCAACCAATTGGAAAAATCGAAGTTTTGATTGCTATAACACTCATTCTTGATTTGAATGTGAATTCTGTCATAATATGCGTAAAACAGATGTTACAGTAACAACACACAAAGAATGAAGGAAATATTTCTTTCATGTCAAATGTATAGACAAATTTCCATGGCCAGCCCATTGTTCCAACAAAGAATATTCAGTGCCAGACTAACTTTTATGTAGAGAAACCATGAAGAATTTGGTACAGGTAATCATTAACCTCATCACACAAAATTGATGAAGAAAATTTCAAAGCAAGGTTGAATTTGGTGTGATATAAATCCATGATTATTTTCTTATAGGGCGCAATATAAATGGTTTATCCCAATTGATATTGCATGATTTTACTGCAGAGGAGCTGAATTCCAACTCAAAAACTGATGTTTACAAAAAGCTAACTTGTCAAGAAGTTGTTGAACTTTCTTATGGTTGCACCTCCATAGAATATTCTTTCATTGATAATGTTAGTTCAATTTTTACAAACCATTTTTTTGGTCTAGGAGCACAGGAATCTTCCACAGTAAGTTATCATATGTTCAAGGTGTGAACATTAACAGCATGACAGGGGTTATCTCTCCAAGCAGAGATTACTGGGTACACAAGCCTCAAACCCAATACTTTGCTTAAGGGGAATTCATAATTTAGAGAAAGGATTCCTCATTTCAGAACTTTCTTTGATTGATTGTTCAGAAAAGGATTCAATATATATCAATCAAATACGTAAACAAGATTAAGTTGTAAGCAAATAAAACTAAAATGCATAGAAACTGGCATAATATTAACTCAAGTTCAATGGGAGAGAGGCTCGCCAGAGATGATAAGAGGATGCAGATACATGTCACAGCCACCATGGTGGACAGAGTTGTAATCACAGATCGGCGGAATTCCGTAAATAGCAGCACTATAGTGGCTATTTAACAACACTGTATTGTACCCAACCTTTCTAGAAATTATAATTCATACATTATTACAATTGCAAAACATTATTTTCTGACTTGGATATCAATTCCAATGGAAAAGTAATAAATAAATAAAACACTTTCCTTTGGGTGATATACATGTGTGTGTCATGCATTTCATTTTTATTTTATTAAATTCCAGTCTTCATGACATTAAAAAATTATGACACACCAAAAGAGTTCTTTGGATTGATAAATATACGTACAGATCGCAAGTCCCAACCAGGTAAGTTCCCATGGACAGAAGCTTTGCGGATCCTCTCTTTCTTTACCTCCCAAAGTTCACCAGACAAGGCATCACTAGCTTTGGGGATAATTCCATTAGCCTGTTTAGATGAATCATGTTATGTACGACAACTTCATACTTCTATGGCTAAACAAAAACAAAACTTACAACTATATTGCCCTACCCTTGGTGGTGCATCTGATGAATCTTGACCAGCACCTTTCAAAGGGAGTCCAAGGGGTGCTTCTCCCTTTGCTGCCGCAGCCTAGCAAATTTAAAGTGTTAAAAAAAAACAAAAGTCGTAATTTGAAATGGGAAATGCCAAATAAAGACATGAACAATCAATTTGTAATTCAAATCTGTCATATACTTGTATTGCATATGATTGGATTTGATTAGTTTCAGAGATTATACACACTCGGAATATATCGGAATATGTGAGTGTACAGACACACACATATAAACTGTTTATAATCGTATTTTACAGTCATATTCTCTTTTGGTTGGTACATTGGTGAAAATTATGTTATTAATCTTAGATCCTTCCTTATACAAAAGAAAATTTTCTAATTATATTTTGTTTTCCATTTTATCAACAATTGATTAATTTAAATAGATACAAATAACTTCTTACCCCTTTTTTCCAATTTTACTATATAAAGCCAATTATTGTCGACAACCCAAACAAAATATATTACATTGATCCACTTTTCACCGATATATTTAAACTTTTCATATAACTGATTATAACAATAATCAATTATATTTATAATTGGTTATTGAAATAACCTATTAAAATAATCCAATCCAAACATACACTACACGTCGAGGTGTGAAAAGCATGATCCTTCACTGAACAGAATGAATTTACATAATCCATGCTGTTGGTTCTATACTACTAAGAACTTGTGTCCTGCATATGCATAGTTAAATTTTTCATGTTCTTGATTAAATTATCATATAATGGGATATCATCATCAATATCCCTAAATGAAAGTTACAGACTTACCTTTACTTCCTCTATTGCCACTGTACTTGGAACACGTCGATGTTCCTTCCGCCGTCTTGGTGTTTGATCCTCAATATCTTCCATTTTTACCCCAGGATCAGCTTTTAATACTACCTGCACCCACTCCATATCACTGTCATGTCCTGACCTAGCCATTTCTTGTATACCATCTCTGTAAATTGAAGGATGCGTAATGCCATAACAGAGATCTGCTACAGTATTTTCTGACCTACAACGAAATGGTGCTTTCACAGAAAGATTCACACTAACAAATTTGACTTTTGCATCAGCCACATGGGTCATTGCCTGGTCAATAGCCTCAGCAGTTGATCTGGACATTCTATCATTGCTATTGCGATATGCTTCTTGAGCTGTCCATAATGGATATGCCCAAGGGGGTGGTTTTTGAAAGAAAGCATCTCCATTTGCCAAAGGAATCCCCCCTTTCGAAAGTTTCTGAGAACTAGATGTCTCCTTGGAATTGCTATAACAAGGGTTTTGCACGAATGACAGTATATCAGAAATATGGTTTGCATTTTACAAAGCGCAATATTTTCCACAACGCATGAGGATTATTATACAAGTAATACCTTGGCATTTCACATCTCAAAACTTCAACACATATCATGTACGGTGCCTTCTCCCTAGAATTCAAGATAATAGCTTCATCTTCAGGTATATGAAGTACACGGTACATGCCCTTTCCCAACGGAAAGCAAACTCCTAAGAATATTGGAAAAACAAGAATCATATACAAGCAAGAGAATAAAGAAAAACTGTAAGCAAATTAGCAAATGGAATACAAAACAGAATTGATACACCAAAATTGCATAATTTTAGGTAATGTTAGGTTATCTAATGGTGAGCGACTGAGTGGAATGGAATATGTTTTAGATTAGAAACTTTGGTCATTTTACATAATATAATCAGGTTCAAAGATGATACTTCATGCTTAGTAAGTAGCTCTTGTCCCAGTTTTCATTAGTTAGTGTTTTTGTTTGCTTGCATTGATTTTTAACATTTAGATATTTTGTTAGTATTTTTCTTATCACAAGTTTAGATATTTTATGCTTTTAAATTTCTTACTTATGTTCAAGAAAGCTAATTATCAAAGAAAAGGGAGGGAGCATGATCCAGTGCCATAGGCCATAACAATGAAGAGTTGATGTCATAGCATATTGAAAGTTTGACAATTGAAGTCTAGGAAAGTCTTTAAATATTCAATTGCAAGATGCTGGAGCACTGGAAACTGACCACGAAATGTACTAGGCATGGGAATTAGTACAAGAGCAGTAAAGTTGAGAAGTTCCGATTAGTAAATGGAAAAATTATATAAAAAGGGTCTTTTGAGCCTCAGAAGGAGTGTTTACATCCTGGAAGGCAGAGGAACAAAATGGATAAAAGTTACCATTCCATATTTAGGATACTTTTATGGTGAACCAGAAAATGCTTTCACTTTATGTCCACCAAAATGGAGAGAGACAGTGTCAGAGCGAGAAAAAAAAAAGGATGTTGTTGGATGGAATGCTTTCCATTATGTTGTGCTCTATCCCATCCTATTTTAAGCAGTTCTAGCAATGGAAACTAGTATCACATTTGACTCCTTTGCACCAATCCAAAGTCCAAGTAAAAACTATAAGAGACAACTATTTCCAGTACATGATAGAAAACTATATATCACTGTATGGAAAAACACTGCCAATCTGCTTGATGTAGTACAGTTATATTCCAAGCAAAGAAGAAAAGAAAAAAAAAAAAAGATAAGCTCTTTGAATCTTTCACCTCGGAAGGTGGCATCACTGTTTGGAACCAAAAGACAAATTCGTATGAAATGATGTATTATTTACTAAGTATGATCGATTACAAGAGTATACTCCTATAATCCCTCAAGAATAGCTCCTTCAGAGGTGACTAATACCTCAGCGCAGTTATAGCCAAACAATAAAAACAAAATCGTAATCAATCCGCCTTCCCTGTTGCGAACCTCTTATATTCCTTCATTCCCTGTAACCAGTTCTGTTCCACTGCAATGTGAAATCTCTCTTTTAACCCCAGCTAAGGTATCAGTTGGGCCCAAATCTTCTTTGGGAATAAAATACCGCCTCCAAAAATTTTCAAACTCTTTGGCCGTAACATGTAATATATGCTAGGATGAAAAACATCACAAGATATTGGTGGAATCCATTTAGTCCAATTAACATCACTAACTACTACCATTAAGAGTTAAGAAGTACCTCCAATATTGTGAGCCTCTATTAAATGTAAATTGATCTCTGCAAGTGACTTGAAACACAGGAATAACAAAGAATATGTACATGTCAGAAGCACTAGATAAAGAAAACATTAAAGGAAAATGTAAGGAAATAACCTCATGCAGGGCATCTTTGCGGTCTTCTACTGGAAATACATCCACCAGCCCAAATGATGTCTCACATAACGTCAGCACAAAATCCAATGATTCGTGGTAAGCTCCTTTCCGGAACTGCGATGGATTAATTGGAAGTGGAGGTTTTGTTCCTGATTTCTCATTTTGCTGCTTTGGTGATCCGGGATGCTTCTGCCAAAGTAACATGAAAAATCCAGTTAAGGCATAAAATTTTATATAATGAGAAATTACCATGTCTCTAATATTAAAATCAGCAAAGGTATGAAGAATGTGAAAACAGAGTTGGGGATGCATTAATACTAATATTACACTTCTAAGTTCAAAATCTAACCTACAACTACAATCATCTCTTAAGCATCTTTCATGAATGCAATGTGTCGTGCATTCATGCCCATTCCCATGATATGACTGTTATTGAAAAGGAGCGCAGGTAGCCAATAATGGGGTTGCCAAAAACGTAATGGATGTTCAGATCGAGATTGATGCTGTAAAATGATTTCTATCAGATGACATAGTGGCCTTAAGCAATTTGTATAATCGAAAAAAAGTTATTTGTGATGCCTTAGCATGTGCTAAATTCGCAGATTTCGGTTTCACGTTAAAACAATACACAAATAAACTAAATGTAAACGTTAATGTATGTTCAACACACCTCTTTCTGCCTTTTTGACCCTAATAGCTCAGAATCTTCAATTGATCGATCACGGTCTCTAAACAATTTACGGAAGAAATTCTCTGTACCCGGACTACTTTCATACAACCCACCATTGTTTTCACTGGCTGAACTACTTTTACTGTCTTCAGGATGCACACGGAAAATTCTTTTGAACAAAGAAAATTCAGAGGGTTCTTCCTCAACATTGGTTGTACCATCTTCAATTTTGTCACTTGTATCTTTCTTGTCTTCAAATTTGTCCTTAAAGAATTTTCGGAAAAACCCTTCTTTTTCATCCTCTTCAGCAGGCTTTGCACATTTCTCTTCAGAATTTGCAATATCTCCTTCGTCATTCCCATCCTTCTTATCCTCAGACTTCTCTCTGAAAAACTTTCTGAAAAAACCCTCTTTTTCTTCATCCTCCATTGTCTTATTGGGTGTTCTATCCTCGGAATCATTCTTGCTATCACGAAACAATCTCTTAAAGAATCCATCTGAACTAGAGGGCAAATCCTCATCCTCACCTTTACTGTCTCTTAAGAGCCTTTTAAAGAAACCATCCCTTTCAGATTCTTCATCATCCCCTCTACCATCCCTTAAGAACCTTTTAAAGAAATTATCCTTTTCAGAATCTTCGTCACACTTCTCAGACGATTTACGGAAGACAAAAGCCTCACGAATCTTCTGGCCCAACTCATCTTCACCCTTGCTATCTCTTAAAAGCCTCTTGAAAAAACCATCTTTTTCAGACTCATCGTCATCTTTCTCCGCTGACTTTCTAAAAAGCAAAGCATCTCTAACTTTTGGACCTGGCATAAACTTCTTAAATAACTTGTTTTCCTCAGTAGATTGCGGACTACCATCCTCCTGCAAATTGTTTCCTGATGAAGGTGAGAATGACATAGACCTCTGAGGGAGCGGTGAAGATGTTAGTGACAACAATCGCTGTTTTGATGAGAATATCTTATTCAAAACTTGGCTCTTGCCTCCTGGGGTTGTAGGAGCACTTTGAGGCCTTATCAAGGGCGGCCACTCACCCATTAAGGTGGCTGCAATCTGGCACTTTTCTTGAATCCTACTAATTCCTTCATTATCATCGGAGTCCTCAAGCTCTGCCAATAAGAACCAATGCACCTTCAAAGCAATCTTAAGCGACTTGCAGCAGACGTCTATGACGAACTTATCCAAAGATGGACTCGGCTTGTGTATCATCATGTAACATACTTGGAACAAATAACTCTCAATTCCGTGCAAGGGAAGTGTGTACATTCTATTACACAGGTAATCACGCACCCCGGAGTGGTCATGCTTGTACAGGTAGCTAACAGCAATCCACTCACAGAAGAACGATGAGTCAAAGAACCTGATGAGCCACCCATTTTCACTGGACTCACTTGTCAAATTAGGCCTCGACGCAATTTCCCTGGGTTCATCGACCTCCCCACGATTCAATCCTAAGAGCCTCACCATTCTCAACCTACCATAATCATTCCGCCAATAGGAAACGGCCCGATTTGAATTAAATAACCAGCTAAAGCATACTTAAACCCTACAAATCCCTAAAACCTTCCCCGAAAGCCCTAACCCACCCACGAATCGAAATCACCACCCTCGTCAGTTATCCGATTCCAGCGTCTACTTCAAATTCCCAGAAACCCTTGCATCAATCGTGAAAAAGATACAGCGACACAATCCACATATTTTCGTGATAAAGTTACATCGAAAATTGAAGCTGCAGCAGGTACAACCGTGGAATCTTCCCCCTAAAATTGCAACAAACTTCAATTGGAAGAAATGAAGGTACCTAAGTTGCGCGAAATGTGAATCTGGCGCTAACCGCATGAGAGCGTGCAATTAAATCAAATGCCGCAATGAATCTCCACGCCCTGCCCAAAACGACGGCGTTTTGATCGGTGGCAATGGAGCGGTAGTGGTGGTTGTTTTCTTTGTGAGAGAGAGAACGACAAAGGGAGGCACGAGTTAATTACTAAAACCATAAAAATAAAAACCAAAAATAAAAGAAAAAGAAATGCTAAGTTGCGCTTAACTGTGACATGCACATGCACAGTCCTAGTCCTAAGATCGTGGGGTAGTAAATTATTTCCCTCCATTCCCGATTAGAGTGAAGTTTGCGAAAAACCGGGAGCTCTATGTTCATATGCTAAGTGTGAAAGCATTTAGTACAAAACAAAGCTTGAAATCAATTATTGGTATTCAAAATTGAAAGTTAAATTTGAAGTATTTAAAAAATGTTATTAATAGCAATTTTTGTATGATTGAATGAAAATTTGTTTTATTTGAAATAAATTTCTAGTGCTTATTACTTATCATGTGAGTATAAATACATGAATTAAAAAAAATTAGAAAATATTATGTATTCATCTTTTATTATCGATGAGTAAGATATTATGCGATTAAGAATTTTATTTTTCTTTAAGGTAATGAAAAATTATTAATATATTTTAAAATATTAGTTTAATTTGAAATGTCACGATATATTATGATTTTTAACATGAGCTTAAAAAAAATATTGTCTAATTTTACACTAAATGTCTTTGGCATGTTAAAAATAAATATATAATTGCTTTAACTACTAATTTAATCTCCTATGACATTAATTTGTTTTTGTTGTATTTGATTCAATTGAATTTTGATATTTGTCTTTTTCTCAATTGCTTTCCTATTTGTTTTAAAATATACTCAATTTAGTTTCTTTTGTTAGATTTACATTTAATACCGTTTCTTTTAAATATCATATGTTCATTTGTAGTTTTTTTTTTTTGTTTTTTTTTTAAGTTTTCTTCACATTTCACATTTATGTCACAAGATAATGTCAATGCCACATCTCATTGTTAGTATCAAAGTTAGTGTATCACTTATCGCCATCTACCTCAAACGTACACTTCTCTGGGTCGTAGATTATAGGATCTTAAGGTTGCGAAGACCTTGGACAAGTCTTGGAATGTTGGTCTTGGGTTGGGGATTTAACGACCATGTCGTCAACGTATGCTTCTACGTTCTTTCCAATTAAATGGTTGAATACTTTGTCTATTAACCTTTGATATGTTGCGCTTGCATTCTTGAGGCCAAAAGGCATGACCTCATCATGGTAGTTTGCGTCTTTTGTTATGAAGGTAGTCTTCAACTTGTCATCTTTCACTATGAGAATCTGGTTATAGCTCAAATTGGCATCAGGAGGCATAAAACGTTGTGGTCGGGTGCACCATCTAATAATTGGTTAATGCTTGGCAGAGGATACGCGTCTTTAGGGCATGCCTTGTTGAGGACTCCACACACATGCGACATTTCCCACTTGCGACATTTCCCACCTGCTCTTTTAACTAACACAATGTTGACGAGCCATGTTGTGTACTTTGCTTCTTTTACGAATCTGACCTTCAATAGCTTTTCAACGTCAACCTTGGCGGCTTGTCTCCTTTCTTCTCCTAACTTCCTTTTTTTTTAGGGAAACCGACTTGGCTCCTTTAAAAATGGATAAGCGACCTAGGAGCGTTGAGAGGTGCATAGTTCATGTATTGGACAGGCTTACGCTTTCATTGTCGAACATTGCCTCACAGGGCGGTGCTCTATCAACTTCTTTCTTCTCAATTGGGATGATGTTGATATTGACATAGACTTTGTACTTCCTCATGTCCTCCATCCACATCAACTTGGCGGCTCACTGTCTTAGCTCATTCATATCAGTGGGGTGGAGGGGGGTTCATGCATAACTCATCAATAAACGGTCCCACCTACAGGTTCTTCACTTTAAGGGAAACAATGCCAAACATGTCGATGAAGGCTCTTAAGGACTCTCCTTGTTATGGCCTTATGTTGAGGAGGGAGAGGGAGGAAACGTCGTGTCGGCAACTTGTTTTGAAATGGGTTGTTAATGATGAGGTTAGCATGTTAAAGGAGACGATGGAGAATGGTGGTAAGTTATGGAACCCATCTAGGGTTGGCCCTTGAAGAGTAAATGAAAATGCCTTGCATAAGATTGTGTCATCAGTTGAATAAAGGCTTATCTGGTTGGTGTACAAGGCCACATACTCATCAAGGTCTGATGTGTTATCATAACAAACTGTTGGGGCCTTACATTACTTAGGGAGGGGAGTTTCAATGATGTCGTCAATGAAGGGATGCTTGTAGCTGCTCCTTGTTGCTGAGGAATTGTTTGTCACACCTCGAGTCTTAGGGGTTGGATTGTACTCACTTTCCTCCTTTATTTCATTAAGGGATACTTCTTTGGACAGGGTCCTCGGCCTCGCGTGCACAATATCCTCAACTCATTTTCCCTTGACTTGCTTCTCGGCCTCCACCTTCCTTTTCAATCTTGCATTCTTTTCTTTTTAGGGTTTCCATCTCTTCAGCATTTTGTTTCTTGTAGTCGACAAACTCATGTTGCATCTTTGCCTAGGCTTCCAGTATAACTGTCAAGTTAATAGAAGGTCTGGCTCCTCTCGCTTCCACGATTTTGCTACTAGTGGATACCATCACTCAAATCTTTGAACCTTCACAACTTCATCTTTACATAATATATGTTGGCCTACAGTGGCGCTAATTGTTCTTACGAGGTCGAAGTATACTTTGTAAAGTCTCCTAAACAACTTCAAAGGTCTTCAAAAGGAACTTGTTTTCCAATCACGAACAAAAAAAGGAGGGGTGCTTATAAAAGACACTTTGATCCCAAAGTCAGTCAAGGAATCAACGTTAGAGAAAAAACATAATAATGTACTTCGCAGAGTGTGTCTTTTATACTAGGATTCATGGACCTTACTTGGTTGGGCTTTGATTTAGTTGACCTAATTACTTATTAATTAGAATGAGTTAATTAACCTTGGATTTACCTTCTTTGGGTGATAGTTGTAAGACCCAGGAAAATTAAATAAATTAATATTTATTTAATATAAATGCAATTAAAGAGATCTTTATAGTAATTAATATAGAGAATTATTACAAGGAGCAATTGTAACTCAAGTGATTAAGAGTACTTTATTATGTTGGGAGGACTTGGGTTTGAGTCTTGGATATGCCATGGTTGAGAATTTAATTATTTAAATTGTTTTACATGGGTGCATGACCTTGAAGTGTGATAATATAATCATACACATGTATGAATTATCAATAATCATGTAATGGCTTGTTGGTTTGTGCATATGATTGGCAAGTGTGTGGATGTGAGTTTGAACCTTGACTAGCGCACTTTATGCTCTTGTTCACATTTTTATTACTTTTGCTACGTTAGGGAGAACTTAGAAACCCTAGCGAGAAGCCAAAGAGGCAGGGGGCTCATTTACGAGTTGTAGCTTGTAATGAGAGTTAAACACGTGACCATTCTAGGTTGGAGCCTGATGATAATTGGATTGTAGTCCGTAACAAGATAATCTATGGGTGGTGGCTTTGGGGTGGAGACTTGCTGAGGCCATTCCTTAAGTTGTGGCTCAGAATGGAGGGTAAACACATGGGAACCCTGGGTAGTGGCATGGTGGTATTGGAAATCTAGTGTGAGTATACAAGTTGTGGCTCGTATTGGTTGACTCCACTTGATTTACACTCACGGGTAACGACTTGTGATGTTGGAAATCTTGTGTTGAGAATACAGATTGTGGTTCGTATTAGGGAACTCCACTTGACGTTGCAGATGGTGGTTCGTAACGTGATATTTCCGCAATGTGATCTACGAGTTGTGTTGCGGATGATGGTTCGTAACGTGATATTTTCGCATGTGTGATCTACGAGTTATGACTCGTAGCGGTGGAATCACGAGTGGTGGCTCGTGACAGCAAGGGTTATCTTAAAGCCATTATCAAAGTGTGTAGAAGATGATTGAACATGGTGGTTGGCCATGATTGCGAGTGCATAAAGAATGATTTGGAGGTTATGGAATCAATGTTTTTGCTTTAGGTGAGGGCTTTTACAATTGTGTGTATGTTTAATTATATTGAGTTCACCTTATCTGCTTGTGTTTGGCGATGATCGTGTAACTTGTTACACGAGAGCAGATGATGTTGTAGGTGACACTAGTGATACGTATGGTCGGAGCGGGGCTATATGGGGAATATATATAGAACATTTTATCACCAGTTTATTTATTTCATATATTATGGCCTTTATGATTTGGAAATTTGGTAACATTGATGTTTTAGTTTTAATTTTGAACTATGGCGCATTTAATGAATTTAAATTTTTCTCACACTTTGGGAAAAAATTGTTAAATGTTGAGTATTTATTAATTTTCATCTTTATTTATTTAAATTAGTAATATTCAACTAGGATGTTACAATAGTTATACTGACTTGGTGCATTCATGTGATCCGAGCGCATGTCGTCTTTCAAAGCCGACATGTACTCAATTGGACTATGTATGTTATAAGGTACCTTGACTGTGTAATCGCACTAACCCCATGTTTTGTAGGAGATATCTTGGCAGTGTACAACACAAGAAAGTAAAAGAAAAAAAAATTATTTTAAAAAAAATAATATAAGTGAAAACAAGTAAAGTACAAAAGAAAACATATCGCAAATAAAAATGAACATGTGTTAAATCATGAATTTTCTTAATTGATTATGCTTAAAAGTTTTGAAAAAATAACAACGGCTCATAGGTAAGATAAGGAAACGTTTGAGGATTGTTTCCTCATCAAAAAATAGAAGAACAACCTAAAAAAAGCATTAAAGAGTATATATTGTTTCCTCCTCAAGAAATAGAAGAACAACCTAAAAAAAGCATTAAAGAGTATATGATGATGGAGTAAATTTATTTATCCTTTTATATATCGTAAAAGTTCGCCACCTTAAAATCGGAAAAAATAATAGTTTGATGTTCTACAAATAAAATAGTCTGTCGCGTCTATGCATCCACATTTTTTAATTTTTATAAGATCAATAATATTTATTTTTAAAATATATATAATAAATTTTAAAATAGTTGTTAAATAAATAAATAATTTTTAAAATATTAATTAAGGGTAAAATTTGGAAAATGAAAAGTGGACACAAAAAGAGAAATAGCATGTTTTAAATAGCATGTTTTAAAATATTATTATTATAGATATAGATTATAGATTATAAATAGCATGTTTTAAATTAGAAATAAAAAGTATAATTAAACTATTTATATTTTAAATTCTTAAATAAATACGAATATCGAAATATCATCACTTAACAGTAGTGATAATTATGAATTATTATTAAGGTTAGAAAGTATGGTATGTTAATTATTAGGTTTAATTAATCGTATAGTACCCAGTTTGGGGCTAATGTGTCAAATAGGTACCCGGTTTTAAAAAAGTGTCAATTGCATCCTAACTTTTGAAAATTACTTCAATTAGGTCCCTTTTAGACAGAGTTGACTAATGCCGTTAGTCAACGTGCCACGTGTCAATCTGTGGTTTTTTTGATTTTTTTTTTAAAAATTATTTTTTTTTTAATTTTTAATTTTTTTTAAATGTTTTTTAAAAAATAAAATAAAAATGCCACGTGTCAAATCTCTGTGTGTGACACGTGGCATTGTCAGTGCCACATGGCATTGTAATACCACGTGTCAGATGTCATTGTGTTGATTTCGATTTAGTCCCCATTTATGTTTTTTCGTTTCAATTTAGTACCTACTTATGTGTATTTGATTCAATTTTGACCTAATAATTTTTAATAATTAAAATATTTTTTTATAAAATTAAAAGTAATTAAGTATAAAAGTTTTACAAAAATTAAGTATTTGATATTTATATTAAAATTTAGTGGTAAAAGTCATTTTATTAAGTCACTTTTAATAAAAAAAATTAGTATAACATTCATACCAATAAAAATCTTAGATTTAAAATTAGTAAGAGACAATATTGTTCTATTTTGAAAAAAAAAATTAACAAAACATGAGTACTTAATAAAAAAGTAATTAACAAAGTAATATGTTAAAAAGTCGTTTTTAATAAAAAATATTATTATAACATTTATACAAATAATAAATTTGGTCTGAAATTGAGAGAAACATTATAAATATTAGTACGTAATTTTGTAAATATATTTATACTTAATTAATTTTAATCATATAAAAAATGGATTACAAAAATATTTTAATTATTAAAAAAAAATTGGTACAACATTGAATCAGATACACATACTTATGTACTAAATTGAACCAAAAAGACATATATGGGAACTAAATCGAAATCATCACAATGACATCTGTGATAGTGACACTGACACGTGGCATTACAATGCCACGTGGCACTGACAATGCCACGTGTCACACACAGGGACTTGACACGTGGCATTTTTATTTATTTATTTTAAAAAAATTAAAAAAAAATTAAAAAAAAAATAATTTAAAAAAAAAAAAAACCACAGATTGACACGAGGCACGTTGACTAACGGCGTTAGTCAACTCTGTCTGAAAAGACCTAATTGAAGCAATATTTTTCAAAAGTTGAGATGCAATTGACATTTTTTTAAAACGGGATACCTATTTGACACACTAGCTCCAAAGTGGGTACTATACGATTAATTAAACCTAATTGTTATTGTTAATTTTTTTTAAAAGTATGGAATATGCAATCAGAGATCGTAAATTTTTTTAGCCCTAACATCCTTCTTCACAAATTCGTAATATATTGGATGTTACGGGGATGGTGTATTTGGGACTTCGTGTAAGAAAAATTTCTAAAAAATAATAATATTTTAATTCATAATATTTTATTTATTTTTAATTTATTATCTAAGTATTTTTTAATTTTTTATAATAATATAATGTGATAATCTTCTATAACAATATATAAAGAGGATTATCTCTTTTGTGTCCACTTTCATAATATCAAGTCTACCCTTTACAATATAATTATTTATTAATTTTTTAAAATTAATGATTCTTTTTACTTATTTTTTATAAAACTGTTTATTTTTTTTTATTCATCAACAATTAATTTCTCTATTCATTTCATTTTACTTTTAATAAATATAAATTTATTTTATGTATTAACTTAATAAAATTACACTATTATCATCTACTAACATATTATCATTCATAGCGCGATATTATCATTCATAGTATCATTTTATTTCACTTTATTTTTAATAAATATAAATTTATTTTATATATTAACTTAATAATATTACACTATTATCATCTATTAAAATAGTATCATTCATAATATTTAAAAAATATATATACACAAGTGCGATAATGCGTGTGTGCACGTGATCTAATTAGAATAATAAATTAAAAATGAGTAAAAAAAAAATCAAAATGCCATTATTCATTTATAAAACTAAACCTAAAAAGTCACAAATATTTACCGTGCATATTACTGGAAAAAAACTCGCCATCGATGATCAGTGATCGTTGTGCACTTTGAAGCACGGTATAGTTTTTGTTCGCTGTATTTTCCTGGACAGTAACAACCCTGTCAGACTTAATTCATGCAGATGTTTGGGTAAGGAAGAGAGAGGTTAGGGCAGAGATGGTAAGCAGAGGCTCGTATGGCTCTGGCGGCCTCTTGACGGGTAGATTCCATGCCAGAAAGCTATCCCCAAGCGTCATCACTTTCTATACCATCTTCATATTTGCTTTCTCCATTATCGTCTTCTTGTTCTACGTGAGGAACATTAGTCTTGATCAAGATCCACGACGCCCTTTCATTTCTCGACAATCTAATTCTCATCAGGTACTCTGCTATTCCCTTGTTTATTCTCTCCATCGTTTTTCAATTCAATTAAATTCAATGTGATTTAAGGATCTGGAAGGAATTCCTGGATTTCCTCAATCTTCTTCGATGCTTTCATCTGATTTACGTTACTGTTATTAGAGATCCAAATCGGATACCGATTTGTGTTAATTGAGCTGGTTCTGTCAAATTGTCTTAAGTGAATTTCTACATCCAACAAACGAAAAAAAAAAAAAATCCGTGAAGGGAGGCTAGTTCTTGAAGTTGAGGAATTTAACAATTTTGATAATTGATAGGCAGCTGCATGTGTGCTAGTCATTTATTTTTCTTCACACATGTCTATTTTTCTCTCTAAGAAAGCCATTGCAGGTACTAATTTGTGTGCGCAAAGTGGTTGTTTGCTTTCATATTTAAGAGTATCGATTTTTATTTTTGTGATGGTATCTGCAAGTTTTGTTGGTTCTAGCTATATTAGCTAGCACTCCGTCAGTTCAGGCTCTTCACTTTTCTTTTACCTCCCTTTTCATACTCAATGACTGCTGCATTTGTTTGAAATCGCTGCAGGTGCCAGAGTTACATGTGCACGATAAGAAGCAACTTTGGGATTCTCCGTTTAATCATGGCTTACACCAGTGTGTTGAGCGGACTACTAAATATAAAGGTTTGAGATGCTGACATAAGTTCTTGTAATAGCTTTTTGTTTAGTTTTTTCTTTCACTTGGTTCTATTTGTTTCAGTTAAGTTTTTTTTTTCAGCCACTTCTATCTATAGTTGGATGTTTGGTAACCAGAGCAGTGTTGTTATTGTATTTTGCATTTTTGTCTCTCCCTTTCTCTAAAATATGTTTCCACATTTTTACTTTGTCAGCTGCCAAAGGATTTGATCGCTATCTAACTGTGAAAAGTAACGGGGGACTAAATCAAATGCGAACCGGTGTAAGTCACTTTTTCCTCTCTTGCACTCTCTTGTAACTCCTGTATAATAGATTAGTCATGCCCTTATGTTTGTAACCGCATGTGTAGCAAATATTTAGATTCAATTACAGTTTCCAAATTTAGTACCCAAGAGTTACTATTTTAGCTTTCTTGTATCTGTCTAGGTTTTTTAGTTCCTTTTTTGTATCAGAGGCTGGAATTTAGTGTCTATTTGTTGTCTTTGTTCATTATTCTTTTCCTTTTGACAATTGACAACATTTTGACCTTTTTTTTCCCATTCCCGCAATACTTCAGCAGTTCATTGTATTTGTTAAATATGATGCGTTGTTATGGTGAAATGCAGTTCAAGTTTTGTTTTTGTCTTTTATGTACAAGGGTTTCAGTTTGTACTGATGGCACCTAGTTTTTCTATAGATATCAGACATGGTGGCTGTGGCACATATGATGAATGCAACTTTAGTTGTTCCTCAATTGGATAAACGTTCATTCTGGAAAGACTCAAGGTATCTCTTGGTACACGCTGTTCTAAGATATGTGTTGTATTGTTTTCCAACTTTATCTTCTCATTGGGTGTGTGCACAGTGTATTTTCAGATATATTTGACGAGCTTCATTTCATTCAATCCCTGAAAGATGATATCAGGATTGTTAGTGAGCTTCCCAAAAGCTTGGAAGGTATCCCCCGGGCCAGGAAACACTTTACTTCCTGGGCTGGGTTCGGTTACTATACAGATATGACAAGGTTGTGGAGTGACTATCAGGTACTCAGGCTACTCCTATATGACTTCAACTTCTTGTGGTTCTCATTTTCTGGAGTGGCTTCATTGTATAACTCTCTAATCGGCTTACACGGATTTATTTTTGTTTAGATCTAATTCTCAAATTATAACCTGTGAAAATTAGTTGTAATTGGAAAATGTAGTAGGCATAGTTCTCAGGGATTGTTATATTCTAGAAGTATTCAATGCCGTTAACTACTAGAGAAGTAGAAAAATGAAAAGTTCTTACAAGAATTTATAGTTATAACCAAGCAAATTTTAGTGTTACATATTAAGAAAAAGTCAAAGAAATGCTGTGATACATATTTTACCGGGCAGTTCAATAGTATTTGAAGAATATAGAATGATCATCCTTTAGTATTTTCTGAAACATGTCTGTTTCAGGCATTGACAACGACATTAGATTTCTTTCTGACATTTGTGGTGGGGTGTACAAACTCAATGCCTCTTCTCAGTGAAGGGGATTTCTAATTTGTGTTCGTGATCTGGAAGTGATCTCATATTTTTAATTGTTCCATGATCATTACAATTCACTTTTTGTCTGTGGACCTTGTTTATAATAAAAAATGTATTGAACAAATAATGATTTGATCTTCCAGGTGATACATGTTGCAAAATCAGATTCTCGACTTGCAAACAATGATCTTCCTCTTGACATACAGAGGTTGAGATGCCGTGCAATGTATCAGGCGCTTCGATTTTCTCCTCCAATAGAGAATTTAGGAAAGGTTTGGCTTCTTTTTAGTGGAGTAGTTAGCATCCTAAACATTTTGCAAAAACATTATGTGTACGTCATGTTGCATTTAGTAACTGATGAAATGATTATGTAATCACTGATTCAATCTCCGTTTTTGATTTTTTTTTTCTTTATTAAAACAAGCAATTCAGAGAGAACGTAGAAAAGAATGCATTTGAAAGGATACAAATTGAAATGAAATGAGTTTTTCTTTAATTTGTGCCTAAATATCTGAAATTTTGAAGGCAAAATGGGCGGACTTTAAAATGTGAAGGAAAGACAGCATTCTTCGGTCTATTATTGGTTTCATATTTATAAAAAATATTACAAATCTGGTGCGTAACAGTGGACAAAGGGAAATTTTTTATTTTAGTGGATTTGCTGGCAGAGAGAGAATCATGACTAATTAAATATTGTTAGTTTAGGATAGGGCTGGCTGATATAGCGGTCTCATCAGTAGACAGTTTTAGTAATATAGTATTAGAAGTATTGGAATATAAAATTGAAGTTTTTAAGTATTTTGAATGTCAATTAGTTGTTAGGTTAAACAATTTGACGATTGAAGTCCAGTATTTTTGTAAATCATGCTAGAAAATGATGCATATGGTCCCAGGTTTGAGATGTCCTTTTCACTTTTGATGCATTTAAGATGTCTACATGGGGCTTCCTGTTAAATTAGGTTCTGAGCATACATGACGGTTACAAAACAGAGGTTGGTGGATCGGCTGAGATCACAAGGAGGAAGATATATTGCTCTCCATCTGAGATATGAGAAAGATATGCTGTCTTTTACCGGTTGCTCTTATGGTCTGACAGATGCAGAATCTGAAGAGCTTAGAATTTTGAGGTAGAGAGAATAGTTACTATGTATCAGCTGCTTTGTGTTGAGAAAAAAATGTATTTTTTTTTGTATAACCCTAGAATAAGTAATCATTGTACTAATTCTTTTAAAAAACTGTTTCAATTTTTCTAGGGAGAATACAAATTACTGGAAAGTAAAAGAGATAAATTCTACAGAACAGAGAATTGGAGGATTTTGTCCACTTACTCCAAAGGAGGTGGGCATTTTTCTTCACGCTCTTGGATACCCACCATCCACACCAATATACATAGCAGCTGGAGAGATCTATGGTGGTAACACTCATCTTTCGGAGCTCTCATCCCGCTTCCCTAATCTAATCTTTAAGGTTTGTAAGTCATTGTTTTTCTGTGTTAACAAGTAATCCAACACCACATAATGTGCGAGTGAGGTGTAATGATGCCTTGGTTAATTTGTGGTTAATGGTACCAGGAATCCCTTGCAACTCCTGAAGAGCTGAAAGATTTCACTAATCATGCTTCCCAAACTGCTGCACTTGATTACATAATATGTGTAGAGAGTGATGTATTTGTTCCGTCATATTCGGGAAATATGGCAAGAGCAGTGGAGGGACACCGTAGATTCTTAGGTCACCGCAAGACAATCAATCCAGACAGGTAATGAATCCATGGAACTATAATTATGTGGCCTGTTGATACATTTCAACCACCTGTAGGTGTCCATTCTTGTTTTTCTTTCTTTTTTCTGCTATTTACATCTGTTTGCATTGGATGAGTGGAGATACTAGACAAAATGGAATTGGGAATGGGTGCAATGCAGAGAACGCTGGATAGTATTTGTTGTAAAAAAAATTACATGTGTAAGAAAACCCATTGAAGCTACACTAAATGTAGTAGATCAGAGAGGGGGTATCCCATTTGGTTTAGACAACCAAGAAAATTATAAGGAAAACCATCAACAAGATTTAGATGTTAGTTAGTAGCATATAGAATGATTCATCATAGAATATTATGGCATCATTTGATTGAGGTGGCTAGTCCCTTAGTGAGAAAAGGCTTGGTCATTGTTATTGTCTCTGTTTGTTTCTTACACTGTCATTTGATGCATGTTAGTTTGTATCAGGCTAGTGCGATGCATGTGCACCATGCTTAACGATGATGTTTGTTGTGCCATCGAAGTTTTAATGATCTAATATCTCATTCTGGATTTCACTTATGTAGAAAAATACTTGAATTTATACTTTTCTATTTGTCATTTTTACCCCTTCCTATTTTCTTGTTCATTTGATCTTCAGGAAAGTTCTGGTTGGAATTTTTGATATGGTGGAAACTGGAGTGCTTGAAGAAGGAACGGAACTGTCGCAAATGGTTCAGCGGATGCACAAGAACAGGTATCATTCTTGCATACCATTCTTTAGATTCCTCTCCATTTGGCGCCTCTATGACCTTATTATCCACTTACCAAGATAACATGATGATTAGAAGTTAAAATTGGTTACAGACTGCATTTTTCTTTTATTTTTGAAGTATATTTCCTTTTGTCCTTTTAATATCTAATTATTCTTACTTCCTCTAACATGCTTTACTAGTTCTTTCCCTTGCAACCTTAGTTGATTTCATTTTCTCTGTAATAAAAATAAAAGAATTTATATATTTTGCAATGTTATACACGTAGGCAAGGAGCTCCAAGGAAAAGGCATGGTTCTCCACCAGGAGTCAAAGGCCGTGCACGATTTAAGACTGAAGAGTCCTTTTATGAAAATCCATATCCTGAGTGTATATGTGGTTCTAAAAGCAAACTAGAAATAACATGACGATAAACCAAACTGCTGTTACCTTTTATTTTTGGAGAGACAGGTTAATCTGTAAATTTGGTTTTGAAAAATTGTAATTCTAATTAGACATATCTGGTCGCTTGATTTGTCTGTGCCTTATCTATACCCTTGATCACGAACACATGATGTTGGCAACTTAGCCAACATTTATCTTTGTTTAGAATCTATTAATTTTAGAAATGAATTACTTCTTTGTAGTTGGAAGACGCATGTTTTATGCGAACTAAATTTATATACATAGATATAGAATATATTGCCTTTGCTATGTACATTATGGACTCTAGTGCCCAAGGTGAGCCCTGGGAAAAGAGAGAGCAAGAACGGAACGAGATATGATATGAAAGTTGGGGTCAAAGTCTAATAAATCTAAAAACGTCAGAACCTATAAAAACATTGTGTTTTCAAAATATCTAAGAATACAGTCTCCCGTTCTCGTCTTTCATGAAAGATGAGAAATACTTAAATTTGAAAGATACTAATTTAAATGTTTCAAATCTATCTTTATTAGCTTTTATGATATTTGCTGAGTATTTTTAGCTAAATCTATGTCTTCCTTTATAATTTGAGTGTACTTATATTTGTAAAATATTAATTTTATGTGTATAGTTTTTTTTTTTTAACTAAATGAGTGTTGTGATTCTATCGCTATTATTGACTACTAGCGTAACACAGGCGCTATCGCGCCTGTGTGTATAATTTTTAAAATATGCGTGATATTATATTAATAAGTGA
>Ga0214543_1005622_pt1 | contig 22858 bp, 16 predicted proteins | sample CNSS2metaG_FD_160094 | JGI IMG/M metagenome (GOLD analysis project Ga0214543, IMG submission 160094) | Root nodule microbial communities from cowpea collected in UCLA plant growth center, Los Angeles, California, USA - CNSS2 | ecosystem: Host-associated > Plants > Roots > Nodule | place: USA... | reverse complement strand
AATCGATTATCTGCTCAAAAATTTGTTTTCCATAAACCACACTGGAATAATCGATTATCACTAGTGATAATCGATTATCCTGGTCTGTTGGGCGCGACTGTTCAACTTTTTGACCTAATTTCTGGAACCCCTATTTAAGGAACCTCAGAGTTACTTCTCAATTACCTTTTTGAGAAGCTAGAGTACTAGTGCTGTGACTGCAAGAGAGTTCTTTGAAGTGTTCTCAATTGAAGCTTTGAAAAACCTAGTGTGGGTAGAGCGATAACTTTTCCTGAGAGGTGTTCTAGGAGATTGAGTGCTGCTGCTGTTGCTAGGAAAGCTAAGGTCAAGGTTCTTTGTGTGATTCAGAGAAAGGTGTTCATCTCTTGTGTGATTCAAGAGAGGTGTTTTCTTTCCTTACACTCTAAATATCTGATTGTAAATTTGTTACTTGTTAGTGATTTAGTTAATCTCGTTTTTAAGAGATTAACAACTGGACGTAGGGTCTTTTGATCCGAACCAGTATAAATACTTGTGTTCAATCTTCTTCTCTATCTCTTTATTTCATCTATTATTGTGTTATAAAGAAATTATTTATTGATCTACTTGATAAATTTTGAAAAATTTTAAAGTATTAATTTTATTATTCAAAAACCAATTCACCCCCCTCTTGGTTTTGTCCGCACGCTCAAACATTTCGCTGCGCGATACCAACAATTGGTATCAGAGCTTGCTTTGATAGTTATTCAAAATTTTCGAAAATGGTTGGATAAAATCAAACCTTTGCCGAGGGCGCATCTATCAACAGACCTCCTCTATTTACTGGTGAAAATTATCCTTTATGGAAAGTTAGGATGCAAATTTTTCTGGAATCTGTTGATAGGGGTATTTGGGATGCTGTTTTAAATGGTCCATTTGTTCCTGTTAATATTGTAAATGATGTGTAGGAACCAAAGCCATTCTCGCAATGGACAGCAGACGAAAATAGAAGAGCCCAATATGATGTAAAAGCTAGAAATATAATTTCATCTGCCTTAACCCTAGATGAGTTTTACAGGATCTCAGTATGCACCAGTGCACAAGAAATGTGGGAAATATTGCGTGTAACCCATGAAGGAACAGACGATGTAAAAAGAGCACGCAAGAACTCCTTGATCCAAGAATACGAAATGTTTCGGATGCAACAAGGAGAAACTATATACGATGTGCAAACATTATCTACACCCTCCATCACACATACCTGCAAAAACCTAACCCACGCCTCAACTAACAATACCACCCCTCCCCAAAGCCATAACTGGACCACCCCCTATATCCAATACCTAAACACTGGCACCCCCCACAAGATGTGGACAAAACTTGGCTGGCTAAGGCCGCCACGTATACCATGATAGGTGATGACCTTTACAAACGCAGATACGGCCAACCTCTCCTCAAATGTGTCACGGTAGAGCAAGCACAGTATATTATTAAATAGCTACATGAAGGCATTTGTGGCTACCATTCCGGCGCACGTACCATGGCTACCAGAGTCCTTAGAGTCAGGTACTTCTGGCCGACTATAGAAGTAGACTGTCAGGACTATGTCAGAAAGTGCAAACCATGCCAAAAACATGGCAACCTCATCCACCAGAAACAAGAACAACTCCATCACATACTATCCCCATGGCCCTTTGCTAAATGGGGAATGGACATCCTTGGCCCTTCTCACCTGGCAAGGGGCAAGTGAAACTCCTAATTGTAGCCGTCGACTACTTCATCAAATGGATAGAAGTCAAGCCACTAACCACCATCACGACCCAGCAAGTTCACCAGTTTGTTTGGAAGGATATTATATGCAGATATGGTGTTCCACATACCATTATCACGGACAATGGCCGACAATTTATAGATAAAGAGCTACCCAAGTTCTACACTGGCCTGGGCATTAAACACATCACAAGTTCTGTAGAACACCCACAAACTAATGGACAAATAGAGGCAGCCAACAAGGTTATCCTAGTGGAACTGCGCAAAAGATTAGATAGCGCCAAAGGCCGATGGCCCGAAGAGTTAGTAGAAGTGCTATGGGCTTACAGGTGCACCCCTCAATCATCAACAAACGAATCCCCATACTGGTTGAAATTGGTGAACCCACCCTGCGCCAAGAACTATACGACCCAACCCACAACCACCAAAACATGGCCACTCATCTCGACCTCTTACCCGAACTCAAAGAAAAAGCCCAAATACACAATTTAGCTTCCAAACAAAGAGTTGCCAGAATGTATAACGCAAACCTATGTCCACGATCATTCGCAATCGGGGACTTAGTATGGAGAATGGCCAGCAGTGCAAGAAAGAAGGATGGTAAATGCATATTGTATTAAACTGAATACTTGTAACCCTGGGTGTACTCTTTTTCCAAACCCGGTCTTTTTTCCCTAAGGAGGGTTTTGGCCAGGGAGGTTTTAACGAGGCACCCCAGATTCAATGAATAAAACGAAGGGTTCTCAACTATACATCTTTTCTCTATTTCACTTTCATAATCGTTTTAAGTTCCCCACCCTTACCACAAGTAAGCGTCCTGGGTCGAACACCCTCAACTTGATGTTAATCATTTTAAGTTCGCCACCCTTACCACAAGTAAGCGGCCTGGGTCGAACACCTTTAACTTGACGTTAATCGTTTAAGTTCCCCACCCTTACCACAAGTAAGCGGCCTAGGTCGAACACCCCTTAACTTGACGTTAATCGTTTAGGTTCCCCACCCTTGCCACAAGTAAAAGGCTTAGGTCGAACACCCTTAACTTAATGTTAATTGTTTTAAGTTCCCCACCCTTACCACAAGTAAGCGGCCTGGGTCGAACACCTTTAACTTGACGTTAATCGTTTAAGTTCCCCACCCTTACCACAAGTAAGCGGCCTGGGTCGAACACCCTTAACTTGATGTTAATCGTTTTAAGTTCCCTACCCTTACCATAAGTAAGCGGCCTGGGTCGAACACCCTTAACTTGATGTTAATCATTTTAAGTTCCCCACCCTTACCACAAGTAAACGGCGTGCGTCGAACATCCTTCACACACAATAGTGCACGCAAACGAACATTTCGTACATACATAAATATAACGAGCAATTAACCAGGAAGTAACCGACATTCATATCAAACATCAAAATAAAGCAATGTACGAGTTATTACAGACTTAGAATCGTTAAACCAAATTGGAAATATCAAATTAAAAATCCTAAGCCTCTTTCTGCTTGACCTATTCCATCACCACCTCGTTACCGCCAGCATCATCATCGACTGCATCCTTCACCCCATCCCCTTCTGGGCTAGATTCCGCGCATACCATCAACGACATCTTTATTGACATCAAACCTAGTGTCATTACCATCAACATTCTCATAAAAAAACAACGCTTGATGAACCCCCTTCTGAAAGCCATTGATATGTTCTTAAATTATGCAGCTCTTTAAGTCCTCTAGTTCACCCTCCAATCCGTCATGTTTTTCTTTAATATCGTCATAGTCGGCCTCAAGATCTACAATCTGACCCTTCAGCTTTTCTTCAGAATCAAGGCATCGTACCCTCCAAGTAGCGAGCCTCTTCCTTTCCACTTCCCACTCCTCTTTCTCCTTCTTCCAAGCTTCCTTCTCTTCATCGTGCTTATCAACTTTCTCCTGTAACTCTTCCACCTTGGTCCGGCTTCCTTCCCTCAACTCTCGTTCGTATAAGGATCCCACATGCCGACTAAGCAACAAGGTCTTACTGCTAAATTCAACCATGGCCTTCACCAAAGTTCTTGGCTTCATATTGTCAATTGAATTTATCAGCGATTCTGGCACATTAATCTCAATGTCTTTCCCAACAGTAGTTTCCGGAAGCTCAATCAACCCAGCTTCCGGCCCCTTCACCCCACTGGCCGAGCCCGCTCCCATCACAGCAGCTCGCACTTTCTTCACGTCTTTGCCCTTGTCGGGCCTAATAGGCAACTCCGCTTTCCTTTTTGTACCTCCATGCACGTGGACGTCTACTAGCGAATCTTGCAAATTAGGGACCACAGTGTTCCCGACAGCTTTAGCCTTCATCGCTTTCTCCTTACGCATGGTTTGGAAAAGTGTCAAGTTCTTCTTGTCAAGTTGCGCCATATCCCCTGAAGTACACAACACACAAATCGTCAAAATACTCCAACCAATAACAATGCTCAAAGTTACAAAAAAATACCTTCAATATCTATAATGGGGTGAACTGAATTATACACCCTAACTAAGCCCTTAGTGGGCATCTTATCGCTAAATTGCATCAAAGTATCCACCACATCCTTCTCACCCACCAACAGATCCTCCCTCGAAATCACCTGATATCTCCAAGGGTTACTGGTCCAGAAGAACGGGAATTTAGTATTACCATCAACAGTATAGAAATGTGACCGACCAGCTGGTTTTACTACAACTTTGAAGAACCCATCTTTGAAATGCTTGAATGACTAAGTGAAGGCCTCCAATTTGTTGAGACCAGGCCGGCTGATTAACGATAACCATGTTATCGAACTCTTCAGCCTCGTGACAAAAAAGTATAGGAACGCTTGGGGAGACGGTTCCAAGTACAGCGCCATGCACAATAATCTGAAAGCTTGCAAGTACGCCCAATTGTTCGGATGAAGCTGAGTAGGGGCAATGTTCAACAATCGTAGCACTCCAATAGTGAATTCGTCGAACGGTAGTCGAATGTGCAACTGTGAGAAGTGGCACATATACATGTAGAAGAATTCTTCGGCTGCTCCTTCTCGACCATGGCACACAAATTCAACAACAATAACCCGCTCTGGAGCAATTATGTCCCTTCGCGCCCCCTTCTCGAAAATAGGTGTACAATTCAACCACGATTTTAACAAACGCGACCATCGAAAATACGATCGCTGAGTCTGCACATCTTCCGCTACCCATTTGTATCTGGTCTTCGCCGGCCAATTACTCTCTACTAGCTCCTGGGGCGGATCTTCCCTATTTTCAACCACCCTCTCCATTGGGATTCTCTCTACACTACCCACTTTTTCCCTATCGCTGCTATCATCTCGACTACTTTCGCTATCCCTAGACCGCTCACTACCCGAATCTGACAACGAAACCTTATCGCTACTACTAGACATACCTGATTTCTTTAGAAAAGATGACGGAGGAGGAAGAGAAGATATCGGACAGCTCTAAACGCACGCGAACGAATTTTTTTGCAAATGAGACAAAGTGAATGACTCTTTTCAATCTATCATCTTCATTTATACACACGAATTTGAAGCATCATAACCCTTTCCCGCCAAAAACATAACTCTTTTCAATCATCACAAAGTACCAAAATGGCAGCGCCAAACCTCCCTAAGTCAGCCTTCTGACGCCCTTTCACCTGCCACAAACCTTTTCAATTGTCACAAACCTTTTCACCTGCCACAAACCTCTTCGCCTCTTATAGCCTTAACATTGTTCATCACACTTAAAGGCTGGGGAACTGGTGTATCACACCTAGCCGATCCCGACTAGCACATCAATACATATCATCCTTCACCGACACATCGTATCGGCAAAGGCTGGGGGACTGGTGTACTGGACCTGGTCAACTTAACCATATAAATGAAAACCCTTACGTATATGCCGAAAACAACCCAAGTACACGACTTGGGTCGGCATGGACTTAAACTCGTAACTGAACGAAGGCTAAACTAACAATAGCCAACCTAGGACAGTGCACGGGCAAGGACGACATCTGACAAGTTGAGAAGTAACCGGATCAGACCACTCCTAAAGACTTAGCAAAATGAAATCTCTCTTGCCATCCAATAAGCCCACAATAGTCGAACTAAGGGCCTGGGCCAACACTTACAGCCCAAACTAAGGCCCGACCCATGCCATAACCAGACATAATTAATACTTTATAAATACACGTGGACCCCATTAATTAAAGGTACGCATTCATTACTCCATTAATCACTGATTTGACCTTCTGAGAGCTTTGACTTACTTGAGCTTCAGAGTCCCTTCTGCAAGTAACCCTTCCTGGGTCCAAGCCGACATATACCAACCGGGAAGATGCCAATTGAGGAGATAGCGGACTACATGGGTAAGGTGACGCTTGTGCCTAACTTATCTTGTTTGTTCTCTGCAGGAACAGGGTTGATTTGGAAAATTAATACAAATACTAATTGGTGATAATTTATCATATATCTTTAATTAATTTATTTATTTAATTATATTAGATATTGATATTATCAACCAATTATATTTGTCATATAGTCTATATCTCTCCAAATATATTTAAATATTTCTCTTTATCTTTATTTTAAAAGATATTTGACAGATTTTAGCAACAGAAAAGCCCAGTCCCATTGCTATATAAAGAGACCAAGGGAGAAGCAGAAAGAAGAAGCTCGGGACTTTGAAGTTTAGGAACCCTTAAGGGGGGACCTAATTTCATTTCCTTTCTCTCTCTATTCTTCTTCTATTTTTATTTTGCCTTCATGGAGTTCTAAACTTCTTAGGTTGATTCCATTGTAATTTCTTAATTGGATTCTGAGGTTAGATCAATTAATTTGTTTGTTCTTTTGATTCTTGTTAAGATTTATTTTCATCTATGTCTTTTGGTTCTTAATTTAGCAAAAGTAATGATTTTTACATTGTAGCAAGTTAGCACGATGTTAAATCTACATAACATAACAATCGTATGAGTCTAAGGGTTTTTAAATTTTAATTGAGAAGTTACTTTGATTAATTTTAGAAACTTTCATATGATTGAATGAGTTTTTGCTAATAATTGAGAAGTTACTTTGATTAAAGGTGATAACTTAGATTAAAATTAATCAAGAAGTTACTTTGGTTAATAAGCTTTTTACTAAATAGAAGAGGTAAAAGAATGGACATGATTAGGATTAGTAATATTTAATTGACAAGTTACTTTGGTTAAATTTACTATGATTATCTACAAAGTTCTTGCTTTTGATTGAGAAGTTACTTTGGTTAAAAGTAAGGATGTCAACAAATTAATTGAGAAGTTACATTGATTAATTTAATGTTTTAAACAAGAAATCAATAACAATAATCTTTAGAAAACCAATGATGAATCCTATTTTGAAAAAGCAGAGGAATCGACCTATTTTTTTTTCTTTACTGTTGTTTCTATCTTATTTTATCTTTTTATCTTTATCTCTCATATTTTTATTATTTTATTTGACTAACTTATTTGTATAGTTTTATGAGAACTAATTTGTTAAAAATCAATTCCGTGTTCGTTCGGAGACGACTTAGGGTTAACTTTACCCTTTCTATTTCTTTAACTACTATCTTAACAATATTGAAGTTGCTATAGTTTAGTAGTATTAATTTGATCGCGTCAACGACAGTGTTATCAAATTTGCAATGGTTTGAGGGTGATATCAAGATTACAATTACGTCCGCAATTTATTTTTTAGCTTAATTATGAAAATGATGTAAAAATATGGTTTTTTAAATTATTTTTACAAAAATAGATAATAACGTAAATTTGAAAATTGTTATAAAATAAGATTTAAAAAGTAATTTTCAATTATTAATTTTTTTATTACATTATTTTAAAAATATTTTTTTATTAAAATATCTTACTTTCATTTATAAATTTTAATATTTTTTTTACGATAAATTAAACTTATATAATAATAATTTTTAAATATTTTAAAATAAAGGAATATTTGGTAATCTTATTTTTTCTTTACATAAATATAATTATTAATCTACCACATCCATCAAATTACTCACAAACTTTAACAAACTTTACTCTATATCCACCCACTTTCACCTTTAATCCACTTAAATTAAACAACACAAACTTCACACTCTAATCCACTTAAATTGATCATATCACTCTCCCTCCAATCAACATTGACGGAGAAAGGGGAAGGAATATGGAAATTGCTCTATTTTTCAATCATCTCTGTTATCCAATGATTTGAGGGTGATATCAAGATTACAATTATGTCCACAATTTATTTTTCAGCTTAATTATGAAAATGATGTAAAAATATAGCTTTTAAAATTATTTTTACAAAAATAATTAATATCGAAAATTTTAAAATTGCTATAAAATTAGGTTTAAAAAGTAATTATTAATTATAAAAATTTTGTTACATTATTTTATAATTATTTTTTTAATGAAATATGTTATTTTCATTTATACATATTAATATTTTTTCTACAACAAATAAAACTTATATAATGATAATTTTTAATCATATTTAAAATAAAAGACAATTTGGTAATCTTGTTTTTTCTTCATTTAAATATAACCATTTAATTATGAAAATGATGTAAAAATATGGCTTTCGAAATTATTTTTACAAAAATAATTAGTAACGAAAATTTGAAAATTGTTCTAAAATAAGGTTTAAAAAGTAATTATTAATTATAAGTTTTTTTGTTATATTATTTTATAAATATTTTTTCATTAAAATATGTTCCTTTAATTTATACATTTTAATATTTTTGGTACGACAAATCAAACTTATATAATGATAATTTCTAATTATTTTCAAAATAAAGGACAATTTGATAATCTTGTTTTTCTTTGATTTAAATATAATTTTTAATCTATCACATCCAACAAATCGCTCATAAACTTTAACAAACTTTTCTCTAAATGCACCCAGTTTCACCTTTAATCCACTTAAAGGGAACAACACAAACTTCACACTGTAATCCACTTGATGTCATCCTTTCCCTCTCCCTCCAATCAACCTTGAAGGAGAAAGAGGGGAAGGAAGAGGAAAATTCCTCTATTGTTAAATTATTCACTAGTACAAAAACTCATATTTCTTGCAAATTTTGTTTTGATTTTTTTTTTGTAGGAAACACTTGTAAATTTTGTTATGAAAAAAAATTGCAGGAAATTGCTGCCAATTTTTTTGCAAAATATTTTGTATAAATCACTTTTCGCAATAAATTTTATAGGAAATACTTGCAAATTTTATAATTTTGTAGGAAATAATTACCCATGAAGGAATTACCTGCCAAATAAAATTCTTAGAAAAAATAGGAGGAAAAAGTCTTTTCTTGCAAATTTTTTTAACTAATTTGCAAAACAATTCCCATGTAATATGAGAATTTTTAGTAGTGATTACTGTTATGTCTTGGTTTGAGGGTGATATAAAGATTATAATTATGTCCGCAATTTATTTTTTCAGCTTAATTATGAAAATGATGTAAAAATATGGCTTTTAATTTTTGTTACAAAAATAATTAATTAAGATAATTTGAAAATTATTCTAAAATAAGGTTTAAAAAGTAGTTATTAATTATAATTTTTTTTACATTATTTTGTAAGAAATTTTTAATAAAATATTTTATTTTCATTTATGCATGTTAATATTTTTTCTACAATAAATCAAACTTATACAATCATAATTTTTAATCATTTTTAAAATAAAGGACAATTTTGTAATATTGTTTTTCTTGATTTAAATATAATTTTTAGCCTCTCACATCCATCAAATCACTCACAAACTTTAACAAACTTTACTCAAAATTCACCCTCTTTCACCTTTAATCCACTTAAAGTGAATAATACAAACTTCACACTCTAATCCACTTGAATTCATCATCTCCCTCTCCCTCCAATCAACCTTGAGGGAGAGGGGAAGGAAAAGGGAAATTCTTGTATTTTTAAATCATCTCAGTTATGTCTTGGTTTGAGGGTGATATCAAGATTACAATTATGTAAGCAATCTATTTTTCTGCTTAATTATGAAAACGATGTAAAAATTTGACTTTTCAAATTATTTTTAGAAAAATAATTAATAATGAAAATTTGAATATTATTCTAAAATAAGGTTTAAAAAGTAATTATTAATTATAAAATTTTTTATTACATTATTATATAAATATTTTTTTAATAAAATATTTTATTTTCATTTATACACATTAATATTTTTTTCGACAACAAATCAAACTTATGCAATGATAATTTTTAATCATTTTTAAAATAAAGGACAATTTGGTAATCTTGTTTTTCTTTGATTTGATTATAATTTTTAATCTATCACATGCATCAAACACTCACAAACTTTAACAAATTTTACTCTAAATCCACCCTCTTTGACCTTTAATCCACTTAAAGTGAACAATATAAATTTCACACTCTAATCCACTTGAATTCATCATCTCCCTCTCCCTCCAATCAACTTTGAGGGATAGAGGGGAAAGAAGATGAAAATTCCTCTATTTTTCAATCATCTCTTTTATGCAGTGGTTTGAGGGCGATATCACGATTACAATTATGTCCGCAAATTATTTTTCAACTTAATTATGAAAATGATGTAAAAATATGCCTTTTAAAATTATTTTTACAAAAATAATTAATAACGAAAATATGAAAATTGTTAATTTATCAGATCCAACAAATCACCCATAAAGTTTAACAAACTCTACTCTCCAGTTACTTTTACCTTTAATCCACTAAAAGTTAACAACACAAACTTCACAATGTAATCCACTTAATGTCATCATCTCACTCTCCCTCCAATCAACCTTAACGGACAGAGGGGAAGGAAGATGGAAATTCCCCTATTTTTCAATCATCTCTGTTATGCAATTATTTGAGGGTGATATCAAGATTACAATTATGTTCGTAATTTATTTTTCAGCTTAATTATGAAACTGATGTACAAATATGGCTTTTGAAATTATTTTTACAAAAATAATTAATATCAAAAATTTTAAAATTGTTATAAAATAAGCTGTAAAAAGTAATTATGAATTCTAAAAATTTTTCTTACATTATTTTATAAATATTTTTTTAATGAAATATGTTATTTTAATTTATACATATTAATATTTTTTTCTACAACAAATCAAATTTATATAATGGTAATTTTTAATCAAATTTAAAATAAAAAACAATTTTTGGTAATCTTGTTTTTTCTTGATTTAAATATAATTTTTAATCTATCACATCCATCAAATCACTCACAAACTTCAACAAAATTTACTCTAAATCCACTCACTTTCACCTTTAATCCCCTCAAAGTGAACAAAACAAGTTTCACACCCTAATCCACTTGAATTCATCCTCTCCCTCCAATCAACGTTGAAGAAGAGAGGGAAAGGAAGAGGGAAATTCTTCTATTTTTCAATCATCTATGTTATGCAATGGTTTGAGGGTGATATCAAGATTACAATTATGTCCGCAATTTATTTTTCAACTTAATTATGAAAATGATGTAAAAATATGGCTTTTGAAATTATTTTTACAAAAATAATTAGTAACGAAAATTTGAAAATTGTTCTAAAATAAGGTGTAAAAAGTAATTATTAATTATAAAATCTTTATTATATTATTTTATAAATATGTTTTTATTAAAATATGTTACTTTAATTTATACATTTTAATATTTTTTCTACGACAAATCAAACTATTATAATCATAATGTTTCATTATTTTTAAAATAAAGGACAATTTGGTGATCTTGTTTTTCTTTGATTTAAATATAATTTGTAATCTATCACATCCATCAAACCATTCACAAACTTTAACAAACTTTACTCTAAATCCACCCTCTTTCAACTTTAATCCACTTTAAGTGAACAACATAAACTTCACACTCTAATCTACTTGAATTCGTCATCTCCCTCTACCTCCAATCAACCTTGACGGAAAGATAGGGAAAGGAAGATGAAAATTCTTCTATTTTTAAATCATCTCTGTTATGTAATGGTTTGAGGGAGATATCAAGATTACAATTATGTTCTCAATTTATTTTTCAACTTAATTGAAAATGATGTAAAAATATGGCTTTTGAAATTATATTTATAAAAATAATTAATAGCGTAAATTTTAAAATTGTTATAAAATAAGGTTTAAAAAGTAACTGTTAATTATAAATTTTTTTATTACATTATTTTATAAATATTTTTTATTAAAATATGTTACTTTCATTTATAGGTTTTAATATTTTTTCTACGACAAATCAAACTTATATAATGATAATTTTTAATCATATTTAAAATAAAAGATAATTTTGTAATCTTGTTTTTCCTTTATTTAAATATAATTTTTAATCTATCACATCCATCAAATCACTCACAGAGATTAACAAACCTTACCCTAAATCCACCCACTTTCACCTTTAATCCAATTAAATTAAACAAGACAAACTTCACACTGTAATCAACTTGAATTGATCATCTCAATGTCCCTCCAATCAATCTTGACGAAGAGAGGGGAAGAAAGATGGAAATTCATCTATTTTTCAATCATCTCTGTTATGCATTGATTTGAGGGTGATATCAAGATTACAATTATGTCCGCAATTTATTTTTCACCTTAATTATGAAAATGATGTAAAAATATGGCTTTTGAAATTATTTTTACAAAAATAATTAATAACGAAAATTTTAAAATTGTTATAAAATAAGGTTTAAATAGTAATTATTAAATATAAATTTTTTTATTACATTATTTTATAAGTATTTATTTAATGAAATATGTTATTTTCATTTATACATATTAATATTTTTTCCACCGCAAATCAAACTTATATGTCACACAGAATAAAGTAGAAACGCAGTCAAGGAGTTTAAACCTCACTTCTTACAAAAGTTTGAGGCACACCACGATGCCAAACCATAATAGAATACAAGGTTCAAAGGTAAACTGAATTAAATGTAAAGAACAAACATTACATGTACCATAGCCCTATAGTAAGACCCAAAGTAGGAGAATCAGTCCAGGCAGACTACGCAGCGGGATCATCCCTTCCCTGTTGACCTCGAGTGCCTCTCGCATTTGCTCACATCAACAAGTTGATGATCATCGTAAAAGAAGAAGAACCACATACAAGACAATCAAACAAGCAACATGGTAAGCTAGAGTAAAACAGTTCATCAAGTAATCACATGCATTACACAATCCAAGCATTTTATATATCATCCAAACATGTTCTGACTTCTCAGACAATACACTAGACTCTGACTCGACTCATCCAGATACATATAATATGGTCAGATTCAGCAGATGCTTGCACTTCTGGTGGATACCTCTACTCACCCCCAAGCTGCTCACCCTTGAGCTATGTGTTACATGTGTTACAAGTGTTACAATAATTCAATCCCCCACACACAAGGTTAGCCCTTAATGAGTTTCAGGCCTCCTGCTACTCTCACCACAAGAGTCAGTCCGCTCTAAGTGAGACTAACTGACTCCTTAGAGTGTTAGGATGCAATCCTTACCTTGAATCCTTACCAAATTATATAAATGGGGCACCACCATGGACACCCATTAATAGGGGCCATGGAATTACGTCCCAACCACTGAAGCACAACCCTAATCCACCTACTTTCACCTTTGATCCACTTAAAGTGAACAACACAAACTTCACACTGTAATTCACTTGAGGTCATATTCTCCGTCTCCCTCCAATCAACCTTGAGGGAGAAAGAGGGGAAGGAAAGGTGAAATTCTTCTATTTTTAAATCACCTCTGTTATGTCTTAGTTTGAGGTTAATATTAAGTTTACAATTATGTCCGCAATTTATTTTTCAACTTAATTATGAAAATAATGTAAAAATATGGCTTTTAAAATTATTTTTACAAGAATAATTAATAACGAAAATTTGAAAATTGTTCTAAAATAAGGATTAAAAAGTAATTATTAATTATACATATTATTTTGTAAATATTTTTTCAATAAAATATTTTATTTTCATTTATATATATTAATATTTTTTCTACAACAAATCAAACTTATATAACGATAATTTTTAGTCATATTTAAAATAAAGAAAAATTTGGAAATCTTTTTTTTCTTTATTTAACTATAATTTTTAATCTATCACATCCATCAAATCACTCACAAAGTTCAACAAACTTTACTCTAAAACCACTCACTTTCACCTTTAATCCCCTTAAAGTGAAAAAGACAAGCTTTAAACTCTAATCCACTTGAATTCTTCCTATCACTCTCCCTTCAATCAATGATGAGGGAGAGAGAGGGAAAGGAAGAGGGAAATTCCTCCATTTTTCAATCATCTCTGTTATGCAATGATTTGAAAATGATATGAAGATTACAATTATGTCCGCAATTTATTTTTAAGCTTAATTATGAAAATGATGTAAAAATAAGGAAAATTTAAAAATTCTTATAAAATAAGGTTCAAAAAGTAATTAGTAATTATAAAATTTTTTATTACGTTTTTTGATAAATATTTTTTGATTAAAATATGTTACTTTCATTTATACATTTTAATATTTTTCTACGATAATCAAGCCTATAAAATGATAATTTTTAATTATTTTTAAAATAATGGACAATTTGGTAATCTTATTTTTCCTTGATTTAAATATAATTTTTAATCTATCACATCCAATAAATCACACATAAATTTTAACAAACTGTACTCTAAATCCACCCTCTTTCACCTTTAATCCACTTAAAGTGAACAACACAAACTTCACACTCTAATTCAATTGATGCCATCCTCTCCCTCTCCCTCCAATCAACGTTGAGGGAGAGAGGGGAAGGAAGAGAGAAATTCTTCTATTTTTAAATCATCTCTGTTATGCCATGCTTTGAGGGTGATATCAAGATTACAATTATGGCCACAATTTATTTTTTGAACTTAATTATGAAAATGATGTAAAATTATGGCTTTTAAAATTATTTTTACCAAAATAATTAATAATAAAAAATTGAAAATTGTTCTGAAATAAGGTATAAAAAGTAATTATTAATTATATATTTTTTTATTAAATTATTTTATAAATTGTTTTTAATAAAATATGTTATTTTAATTTATACATATTAATATGTTTTCTACAACAAATCAAACTTATATAATGATAATTTTTAATCATATTTAAAATAAAGGACAATTTGGTAATCTTGTTTTTTCTTGATTTAAATATAATTTTTAATTTGTCACATCCATCAAATCACTCACAAACTTCAACAAACTTTACTCTAAATCCACCCACTTTCACCTTTAACGTGAACAAGACAAGCTGCACACTCTAATCCACTTGAATTCATCTGTTTCCTCTCCCTCCAATCAATGTTGAGGGAGAGAGAGGGGAAGGAAGAGGGAAATTTCTCTATTTTTCAATCATTTATGTTATGCAATGGTTTGAGGGTGATACCAATATTACAATTGTTTCTACAATTTATTTTTCAACTTAATTATGAAAATGATGTGAAAATATGGCTTTTAAATTTATTTTTACAAAAATAATTAATAACGAAAATTTGAAAATTGTAATAAAATAAGGTTGAAATAGTAATTATTAATTATAAATTTTTTTATTACATTTGTTCCTGCAGAGATCAAACAAGATATGTCAGACACAAGTATTACCTTACCCTGGTCCGCCATCTCCTCAGTAGGCTTCTTCCCGGTTGATAAATCGCTTATGGGTATCTCGGTGTGATCGGTTTGGACCTAGGAGGGGATACTTGCAGAAGGGACTCTAAAGCTCAAGTCAGCAAAATCTCTTAGAAAGTCAAATCTGGTGATTAGCGAAGTAATGAATGCGTACCTTTAATTCGTAGAGTCCATGCATATTTATAGATTATTAATTATGTTTGGCCACGTCATGGGTTGGGCCCTTGTTTGGGCTGTAGGTGGGCCTAGGCCCTAGCCCAAGCCCTTAGTTTGATTATTATGGGCTTGGTGAATCTCATTGAAACGTTCTGTTTTTGCCAAGTCCTTGGTTAGTTTCGTGGAGTTATCGGCCTAGGCCGGTTACCCTTTAGTGGTTGATGAGTGCGTATTTTTGCGCTTATTTAATATTTAATTCTGGGTATTTAATTGAATTTGTGTGCTTAAAGAGTGATTTAATTGATAATTCTGATAATTAGGCTATTTGAGCATGTGTGATAAAAATGTCTTAAAAAGTGATTTTTAGATGCATAAATTATTTTTGGATATTTTAACGTTTGTTGATGCAGCTGAAGTTAAGATTAAGCTCATTTAAGGTGGGAAAATAAATTGATTGAAGTTACAAACCACCTTTTAACAAGGCTGAAATTAGCAAGTTCTTGAAAAATTACTTATGCACCCCTAGTTTTTACTTGTACACTCCCCTCTTTCTAAATGGGTCTCACCAAAAATCTATTCTGCACCCCCTAATATGTCTATTTCCACCCCCTCCTACCACTTAAACTCGATTCAACCAGATGTTGCCATGTGGCAATCCCCACCTTTCAAACCAAGCCAACCATATGCTGACATGTGGCATTAATCCTTGCAAACACATGCACCAATTAGACATTGCCACGTCATCATCTCCTCCATCTCACACATGAAACCCTAACCCTATTTTCAGCCACCATGACCACCCTCCACGACAGCTGCCACCGTTCACCGTCAAAGCACCGTGAGTTGCGCTACACCATGCCGGAAATCGCGTTCTCTTCTTCACGCATCTGAGCCAGTTCCATTTCCATCATCTACACCTGCATCGAAACCCACTAACCCAGCAGTCGTGCCTGAAGACAAATGCACCATTGACGATGAAGCAGGAACGCCCATGGATTCCATCATTGCATCTGCGGCAATTCACCAGATCTACGACGTTGCATCAACGTAATCGCGGACCTGCAAAGCATGAACCAGAAGACGCTACACCCATAAGCTTTCATCGCACCACCATGGAACCACCATTTCCATCGTGCACCAGATTAGACCTGTAGCAGCGCGTCCGTCACACCATCCTCCACGATGCAACGGCTGAATCTCATTCGTTCACTTTCACCACGCATCTGTAGTGATGTCACAGATCACCTCGTGTCCATGGCAGCAACACTCTCCATCTTCTGCAACAACGAACGTGAATCCCATTGTTGCACCTGCACTTCAACATTGCGTAGTCGTGAAACGAGAAGAAACACCAACACGCACCAGATTCCATCACCTCCATTACAGCACTTCACTGGAAAACACAAACCAGTCGCGGCACCAACCACCATCGTTGCCTCCACCACGAACCTGCAACTCGCCTACAGCACCACTCCCTCGCGAGCAACATCGCAGCGGCAGTACATTTCGGAGTGCACCATGGTAGCAGCCGTCAAAGCTCATTCCTCTCCGCAACCAAAGTGTAAAACTGAAACCCTAATTTTGGAGAGAAAAGGAGCTGCCACGTGTTAGTCTGCTATTGCACAGTCAAACTGGTCAAAGCAGGTCAAATAGTCAACTCTGGTCAAATATTCAAATTCTGGTCAATATTGTAAAAATGGTCAAATAAGAGGGGCAGAATTGGAAATTGGACAGAAATTAAGTTACTAATTAATTAAATAAAGATAAAATATTTTAGCAACCGAAGAGATAAAGTCCAAGTCCAATTGAAGCCTATATAAAGAGGCCAAGGGAGAAGCAGAAAGGGGGAACAAGTTCGGGACTTCGGAGTTTTGGAACCCTTGGGGGGCCTAATTTCGTTTCCTTTCTCTCTCTTTTCTTCTATCCATTCTTCTATTTTTATTTTGCATTCATGGAGTTCTAAAATTCTTGGATTGATTCCATTGTAATTTCTTAATTGGATTCTGAGGTTAGATAAATTAATTCCTTTATTCTTTTTATTATTGTTGAAGTTTTAATTCATTTATGTCTTTTATCTTTGAATCACGTAAAAAGTAATGATTTTAAATCTATATGCATGTTGATCATATGAGTTCAAGGGTTTTTAAATCTAATTGAGACTTTACTTTGATTTTATTTAGAAACTTTCATGTGATTAAATGAGTTTTTACCAATAATTGAGACTTTACTTTGAATAAAGGTATTTACTCTAACAAAAATTAATTGAGACTTGATGAAGGATTGACCCCAACCAAGGATGGAGGCACATGCTTAAGAAGACTAAGCATGCTTAGAAAGAAAGTTCACTAATCCTTCATCCCTTTCATTTGTGTTTGTTATTTTTGATTCCCTAAGTTGACTTAGTTGAATCAACTTTAGTTGACTTGTTGACTTTTGACTAGGTTTGACTTGTTCACTATAGTTGACTTGACTTAAGCCAGCATGCTAATCTATGTTTATTTGCTTTGTAGGTTAATTAGGAGTAAGAAAGCAATGCTAGGTGGTGCATGGTGATTGGGGAGCATAAATGATGTGGAGGAGAGAGTAAAGAAAAGGCATAAAGCATAAAGTAAAAGGCATGAAGCAAGTGTACCTATGTACCTTTGGTCTCCTTTGTTTTTAACACACTTTGGTCACTTTTTAGAAACATATGAGACACATTCTTTGTCTCCTTTTGTGCTAGCAGGAAATTAGCCTTGCACACACCATAGTTAGCTCTTTTGTCTCTCATTTTTTGTAACTTTATTTGACCTAGTTTCTAAAAGCTAGGGTTAGGTTTTTGTAAAGACATCCTTATGTATCTATTATTTGCTTAGAGGCCCCTAAGTTCTTCTATATAAGGGGTGCTCCTAGACATGTAAAATGGTTGAACATTTTGAAGTAAAAACACTCTTGTGTCTCAACCATTTGTGAGAGTTTCCTCCCTAGGGAGTGAATACTTTTAAGCCTTATCTTACATAGCAAGTGGCGGCACACACATTACAAAAAAAATTGATTTTTTCTATGGACAAAATCTGTATGTAATGAACAAAATCCGTATGTAATTAGATATTATCTACAGATTACATACGAAAACAAATCCGTATGTAAACCAGGTGTCGGAAAATTTACATACAGAAAATATTTCGTGTGTAAATTTACATACGAATTATTTCGTATGTAAGTTCTCGACGAATCACATACGAAAACTTCTGTATGTAACTTACATACAGAAAATTCCGTATGTAACTTTACATACGAATTATTTCGTATGTAAGTTCTCAATGAATCACATACGGAAACTTCCGTATGTAACTTACATACGGAAAATTCTGTATGTAACGTAAATACGAAAAAGTCTGTATGTAATTGATCAGGATATATATGTGTATATTACATATATATTACATACGGAATAATCCGTATATAATAATGGTGCAATTTTATACAGCTTATTTCGTATGTAAATATGTATGTAATAATATACTTTTTAAATTAAAACTATATTTTTTCATTTTCAATTTTTTTTTTACATTTCCTGTCAATTGCAATGAAATTTCACCAACAAGCAATATTTACTTAATCCAAATCCAAGTTAATTATAAACAAATATAAAATCCAAATCAAAGATAATAACATAATCCAAATCCAAGTTATAAACAAAATAAGTGCTAACAATTTGGTCTAAAAGTGCTAATATAGTTATAATAAAAGTGCTAACATAACATAATCTAATGTAGTCCCCAAAAAGTGTTCACATATATAATGGTAATCAAACTCTAACAAAACATAACCTAAAAGTGCTAATATAATGAAGAAGTACAAACATCTGAAGGCCTAATATTCAGAGTAGTCATGTCGTTCTTGTTGATTGTTTAGTTGTGGTTGCTCCTGCTCTTGTTGAGGTTGGCTTTTCTCTGGTTGGTGTTGTTGTTGTTGTAACTGTTGGCTTAACCTCTCATTGTCCTCCCTATAATTCAAAACTTCTTGTTTTAACTGGACAATCTCTTCTGAAGAGTGACTTGATATTTGAGTTTGTCCACATGTTTGGTACGAGTTTGTCCATGAAGGCAAAAAGAATTTAGATTGAGAACATGACTTGATTGTTTCGTATATGATTGTTCCACCTCCCACCAAATCTACTACAATGACAGATTTACATAATGCAATTAAAAGTCAAATTAATCCACTTCAAAAAGTGTGCAAAAACAAGCATCATTACATGCAAAACATGTATTAAAGGAAATCATTATGTAGAAACACTAATATATAGGTCCTTATCCTGCACCCATCCTAATTAATTGAGCTTCTTGCTTATACAAATACAAGAAACTTTCCATCTCTGCCAGTACAAGAAGTAATTCTTCTTTACAAAAAGATGCTTCAAAGTGATTCAATTCACGCTTCTTTAAAAAACCACAACACATTGTTCTTCCTTACAAAACATTCTCTAAGTTTTTAAGATAGCGGTTAGCAGTAGAAATTAAAGTCACCTAAATTGGTAAAAAAGCTTTTCAAAACTTAGGAGTAGTCTAGGCAAATTTAAGGTAAACCTCATGTGCCACCTAGTACGTAATTGCAACAGATAGTAGACTAATTAGCTAAATGGAAATCTAAAAACTAAATCTACACATTTGTGATGAATAACTAAGAGACCCAAATGGCACAAATCATAGCACAATTAAAATATTTGGAGAGCAAGTGCAACCAGGTCTCTCTATTTTCAACCAATATAACTATAGATATTCATAAAAGTTTGGTAGTAATAAAGCAAAGAAACCTGGAGTGTAAGGTAAAGAAGGGACTTTATAAACCCCTATGCAAAAATTGACCTCAATGAAATTAACCCCAACAGCTTTGCTCCTCAGACGAACCTCACCTTCTTTTAGGTCTCCGATTTCCACATCTTACTACTTCAGAACCTATCATGCCACATGTAAATTCCATAACTCAACATTGAATGACTATAGGAGTGAAAGAGAACTCTGATAGCTTTCACCATTAGAAGAATGAAAAAACAAATCGATTAACTATGAACACAAATATAAACAAATATTCAGTTCAAGTCAAAGAAACAAAGACAAGATTAAAAAGAAAACAATATATAATAATCTGATTTAATCAATGGAAAAAACAAAACCACATAGCAGAGGACACCCAATTTGTGTCTTTTCAATTCAATCAAAATCCAAAATATACATAGAGCAAAATTGGTTTTTCTATCTACCCACAACACCAATCCATTTTATGATTTGAATGGGTTGTTTACCCTAACCTTAGGAAGCCTCATTACAGGTGAGAAGACATGGTGGTGGTCGCAGGCTGAGAGTTTCGTGACGCAGCGGCAAGGGTGCGAGCTCTAAAAGTCAAGCAACCTACAACGAGCTTAGTGCTTCTAGGGCCGGGCAAATCCAGAGGAGGCACGAGTGGTGATGCTAGGGTTTTAACGTAGTCGTTGGATCGGTGATCCTCTGTATCAGTGCGAGTGGCAGAGAACGAACAAAGGGTGAGTACGAAATGAAGGAAGAATAGGGTTTCCAGTGAGCTTCTTCTTCTCTATGACTAAGCTTTTCTCAGAGCTTATTCTTCTCTGATACATGAGCTTAAAATTTAGAGCGTGAGAATAAACTTGTTTTAATTTTTAATAATTAATTAATTTTAAATATGTATAATAAATTAGGTGGTAACTTATTTACGGATCCTTTATCATTATTTATGGATGCCATCTTTCCAAAAGTTGGAAAAGTTAGTTCTAACATATCAAATATTTTTTTATGTTATATACGAAATTTTCGGTATGTAACTCAATTTTACAAATCCATAGGTAACATCCGTATGTAATATCTACTTTACATACGGACTTAAATCTGTCTGTACAGATCTGTAGATAAATTACATTTTTCTTGTAGTGACATCCACTCATCTTCAAGGTTGCCATGGCTTCTAGCCTAGCCTTGTAGTGGCATGCTTCTCACATTTTTACGATTCCTTTCCTTTCCATTTTATGTTTTCTTCTTCCTTTAATTGTTCTTGGTTTTCTATGGTTTATGTGTTTTCCATTTCCTTTTTGTTTTGAATCAATCCAACATCTTCTTCTCTTGAGCTTTGTGAAAGGAACCTTCACATCTAGAATAATCTTAAAAAGGAACAACATAATCCTTCATCATTTGATATCTAGAGCCTAGGTTATCTTGAATATGGTGTTTTTCATGTGCTAACATTGTCTTGTTGTAGCTATCTTTGTATGGTTCGAATCCACTTCCATTACACACAAAAAACAGTGCTGACAGAAAATTTGACGATTTTAAAACTTAAACTGCACCAGCTCAGCGGTCCAAAAATTACGTTTTGGGTGTCCAAAGAAAGATCTTTGGGTCTAGTTTCCAGAAAAAAAAGAACCAACGCATTTGGAGTTCTGTGGAGAAAGTTATGATCAAATTAGTGAGAAAATGTCTGATCTGCCAAGAAGACGTGAATCAGCGTTTTTAGGTTTTGTTGTGGCAGTTTGGCTACAGTTTTTGCACCTCTTTAAGCTCCTAAATGTGGTTGGATAATATGTATTTGGATGCTTAGTCTTTGAGCCTCAAATCCATGAGTTTAAATGCATGATAGCTACATGTTTGTGTCTTTGTGTATGTCATGTTAAGTCTTTAAATGTGTCTAACTTTTGCTTGAGTCATATGTCATATGTTAACTTGAAGTTTTCTTACTCTTGTTTTTTCAAGTATTTGAATCTTGCTTTCCCTTTATGTCTTGCTTGATCTATGCTCCATGAAATTGATTTTGGCCTAAAACTTGAGGAAATAAGTGTCCAAGCCACCTAAAACTCTTTCTCACCATTTTATGAAGCTAGTTGTGAAAAGAAGAAAATTTTTACACCAAAATTTGTCAAAAACCCGAGAGCAAACTTGCTCATTGGTGAACTCAAAGTGTGTTTGTTACTAAGTGTTATGCTACTAGTTTTCATGCTTGAGAAATGAGTGATATTGGAAAATTAGTTCCATTCTTTGACTTGGTTATGATCTTTCTTGCTTGAGAAATTGGTTATGAACATTTTGAAGTAAAAACACTCTTGTGTCTCAACCATTTGTGAGAGTTTCCTCCCTAGGGAGTGAATACTTTTAAGCCTTAACTTGCATAGCAAGTGGCGGCACACATCCACTCATCTTCAAGGTTTCCATGGCTTCTAGCCTAGCCTTGTAGTGGGGTGCTTCTCACATTTTTACCATTCCTTTCCTTTCCATTTTATGTTTTCTTCTTCCTTTAATTGTTCTTGGTTTTCTATGGTTTATGTGCTTTCCATTTCCTTTTTGTTTTGAATCAATCCATCATCT
>Ga0214543_1005619_pt1 | contig 22863 bp, 31 predicted proteins | sample CNSS2metaG_FD_160094 | JGI IMG/M metagenome (GOLD analysis project Ga0214543, IMG submission 160094) | Root nodule microbial communities from cowpea collected in UCLA plant growth center, Los Angeles, California, USA - CNSS2 | ecosystem: Host-associated > Plants > Roots > Nodule | place: USA... | reverse complement strand
AGATGCGGGCCGGGGTGCGGTGGACGCGGTAGCGCCGGCGCGATTGGCTTGAGGACAGGGCGGGCAACCGTGAGTCTCAGGCGATGCGCATACGACACGGCGCGGTCACAGCGGTTTGTGTAGCGCGCAATTTCAAATGTCACCTCGCGCAGCTTCAAATGTCACCACCCCTCAGGGGCCATACAAACCGCCCGGGAACCCCGGCGACCAAAAAACCGATGGAACTCGGCCCCGGCGTGCGGGTCGCGCTCCGAAGGCGGCCCGGCCTGCCTAGAGCCGGGCGTTCGCCGTGTCGTGTATGCCCCCCTGCACGTGGCCGACCGCGCTCGGTCCGGAGTCAAATCTTCGGCTCACTGCCTGCCGTAGAACACCACGCTGACATAATCCGGGTCCGTCAGCACCTGAGCGGTGTTGAGCACGTACACGTTTATGCCCGACGCCGTCTTGCCGCCGCCAGAACCAAACTTGAGGAACGTATTTGCAGCATTGTGCTCGACGGAACCGATGGCGACATAATTGACCGCCGACGCAAAAGCCGTCGAAAATGTCACCACCCATTGCCCAGTGCCAGCCTTCGAAACGCTGGCAATTCCATGGCTGGCCATGATCGTCCCCGCAGCGTTGAAAATTGCCCAGGCTTTCGCGGCGCTGTCATGGTTCTTCTGATTGGCGGGTGTCGTCGCGACGGCGTTTGATGTGCCCGTCTCTTGCTGCGCCTTCGTCGCGGCGTCGCTAGGTATTTGTTTCCATGCTGTCCACGCGCCGCCGATGTTCAGTCGATGAAAAATCAGCCCTGAATTCTCACCAATGGCCCGCTGATGAACGTATGAAGACGTGACGCCCCGGACAACTTCAAGAATAAAGTAGTTGTCCCCACCATTGAGAGCTGATGGCGTGTTGGTGCAGGTACCGTCCTGTGTGTAGTAAGAGCCTGCATTGGTCGCGGCGTTGAAGTCGTGCCCCGTGCCCAAGCTTTCGTTTTGATGAATGCCGAGATTGACCCGCGCCGCCGCCGCAACGCCCGTATACTCCGATAGCGCATTCGCGCTCGAAACATCGCCCGCGCCCGGCTCGCCGACAACGTTAAAATTCCAGGCCGTACCCGTACCGCTGCCGCCGGTTTTGTCGCTGGTGATTGTCAGCGTCGTGCCGCTGTAGGTCGCGACGCCTTCGAGCCATCCGGTCGCGCCAGCGGTCGCCGTGGCCCGCACGCGCGCGCCGTTCTGATAGGCGAGCCCGGACTGGGTGGTGAAGGCCTGCGGCCCGGCGCCGATCGTGCGCGACGTCGTCGACGTGCCGCCGTAGCCTTTGCCGGCCGGGATCGTGAAATCGAGGATTGCGGCAGACGACGACCCGGAGTTGGCCACCGCCGCCGCGCTGCCGCCAGCCCCGGTCGTGACGGTGCCGACCGACACCGTCGCCGCTGCGCCGTCCGTGCCCTTGGCCGCCAGCAATTGCCAGTAGGTCGTGTTCGGCGGCATGTGGTTGGTGTGGTCCAGCGCACACACGTAGCTCGAACCGCTCAGCGTGACTACGTCGCCGACGACATAAGCGGTGGCGCCACTCCACGCGCCCTTGAGCCTAAACGCCTTGTAGATGCCGAGGAAGCCCCAGACGCCAGCATCCTTGAGCCACAGCTTGCCTGTGATCGGTTGTGACGCATATTGCCCATCATTCCCCAGCGACGGATCCGGCTCAGTCTCATCGACATCGACGAACCAGTAAAAGCCTTCCTTGTTGAGTGCAGCGACCAACGTCGAGACGTCTGCCATCGCCTGCGCGCCGGCAAAGCGCTGCGGCGAGACCTGCCAGATCTTGTAGGCGACCGCGGTCTGCGCGCCGCCGCCCCAGGGCGGAATCGTTAGCTCGTCGAGGCCGACAACGTCGGAAACGATCGATTGAAAATTGCCGATCTGCAGCACGTCGCCCGGCCGCGCGTTGACGCCGGACCAGATCGTTCCGCTGCCGGTGACAGATGTTCCGCCGGCCGCAACGGTAGCGAGACCCGTGGAGTAGCTGACGAGTGCAGTCATGTCAGATCAGTCCTCTGCAGTGTTGCCTCGACGATCGCGTCGAGCTGGGCGGGCAATGTCGCCGCGGCGATATCGGCGAAGGCCGCCTGCCTCAGGTTCTCTCGCTGCATCAAAGTGTTCGGCATCGACACGATGATCCGGGCGAGATCGAGCGGCGTGATCCCGCGCAGACCAGCTTCGAAATCAAGATCGGTGTTGGTCTCGCCGGCAAGCAGCTGCTGCGCTGCGATCCGCTTTGCCGCATGGGCAAGCTCGCGGTGCGAGCGGTGCTGGGCTTGCTCGCTGAAATGGAGATCGACCTTGTCGCGCGCTGCGAGGCGCAGGACAGGCATGGGATCGAGCATGAGCTTCATCAGAACGCCTCGATGTTTAGCTTGCATTCCCTGTAAGGCCATAGCTCGATGCGGACCGAGTAGACGCATGGAACTGGAATGGCGATCTCCAGCTCGATTGCGTCGACGGGATCGAGCGTATGCAACACCGCCCCCGCGGCGAAGATTGTCACCTTGGCATTCTTCGGGATGCCAGTGATCAAAGCTGTATCGTCGGCACCAGCTTTGATAGCAGACTTGCTGACCTCCACTGGCATGAGCGGCCGCTCCGCAAGCTCATTGGCACCCACGTCGACATACCAATGTTCGAAGCTCGGCAGCGTGTTGGACTGCAGGGCGAGATAGGAGTGGCCTTGATCGTCGAGCAGCTTGTCGTAACCATCAGGGTCATAGACCTTGTTGGCCTGAGTGATCTGCCCGGTCGGCTCGTAAATGGCGAAAACGGTCATTGGTAGTTCCTGAAGATGCAATAGGCGATGCGGGTCTGGTCGGTGAAGTTGGGAAAAGGATCGCCGCTGAACAGGATGGTCTGCTTGTTGAACGAGATACCCGTGAAGCGGCCGTCGCCAACCGCGCCGCCGGCGCCGAAATTCTGCGAGTAGCACGTGCCCGTGCCATAGGGGGATCGCCCTGGTGCATACGATCCTTCAAAGGCCGGATCGGCTGTCGGCGCGTACCACATCAACAGAAACAGCGGATAGGCGCCGGCCGGTGTCGCCGGCAGAGCGGGTCCGGTCGCCCACCGCAGAATATTGGAATCCCCGGCCGCGACATAGGGCACGCGCATCCAGCCGTTGATGGCAACCCTGAGCGGCGGCTGGTTGGCATCGAATATCAGATCGTCGAACTGCGCCCCGGACGCGTCGACGCCGCCCGCCGAGACTCGCAGCGGCGAGCTGGAGCCTGGAGATATCAGCACGCGCCGCGTCGTCATGTGAACGCCTTCGAATAGACCGCATAGACCGTGGGGCCGCCGCACGTGACCGTCATCGATGCTCCGTTGCCGTTGATGGTCGCGGTGCCCGGCGTGGTGTAGCCGACGGTGTAGCCGCCGGATCCGTCCGGCGTCATGCTCATCAACGGAGACGGGCGGCACGGACCGCCCGATCCGCTGTAACCGGGCAAGCCGCTGAGGGAATTCTGCGTCGTCACCAGCACGATCGGCGATCGCGATAGGCCGAGCGCGATCGTTTGCGTGCTCGACACCTTGCCGAGCAGAAGCAAGGTCGACACCTTCGAGGAGACATTCAGCAAAAGATTGCTGTCGGCCGTCGTGTACGCGTCGAATCCGGCCTTGGACACGAAGATGCCGTAGGCTCCGTCTGCCCGCTTGCCGATGACGACGCGCCGTGTGCTCATGACAGCGACACCGGAACGCCGTAGACGACGTAGATGCAGGTATCGCCGGCATTCAGTCGGGAGATCGCCAAAAGCAGAGGACTATAACCCCGCCACCAAGCGCCGACGCCGATCCTCACGGGCGCATCGCCGTAGATGTAGTCGTCCCGAATGACCGCGCCGCCCTCGAACTTGCGCGCTTCGACATAAGGCACGTAGCCAGGGTGGCTCACGGCGACGGTTGTCGGAACACCACTCGACGCGGTACTGGTGAGAAATCCCGCCTGTAGAACCGGCGCAATATCGGTCCAGTTCGAGTTGAACGACAGCGACCCCGAATTGTCGTCGAGCGTCAACGCGTCGTAGCCGGGAAGCGCGGCCTTGAGGCCGTAGGTGACCCCGTCCGCATACTTGCCGATGATGACCCTGCGCGACGTCATGACCAGATCTCGATGCGTTCGTTGGTGGCATCAATGACGAAGTTGCCGGACGGGCTCTGGACCTTCCCCGTGGTCACCGTGCCGAGGTTCGCCGTGATGGCGCTCAACTCTCCAGCATTGATGCGCGTTGCTGCGATCGATCCGTCACCGTACATGTCGGCACGGAAGACGATCTTTGGAACACCATTGACGTTGGCAATCGTGAAGATCGGCACCGCCGCGCCGCCGGCCACGCCTGGCGCCGCAATCTGGAATTTGTCAGCCGTGATCGTGAACGCTGACGTTCCGCTGCCGCCGTTGATCAGGTTGAATCCGGTCGCATAGCCGTTCACGTCGAGCGTCACGGTGTAGGATGATGCGGCGTAGCCGTCAAATGTCGCAATGGCGGTCGCGGTCTGCCCGACGAACGCTGTCGTCGACCCGAACGACGCCGTTGCCGCCGTCGAGAACGTCGCAAAGGCGGTCTGGGTGTCGACCGCGACGATCTGCACCTCCTCGATCGCCGCGAACGCCGCTTCGGACCGCGCCGACAGTTGCGAGCGCACCATGCGCTTGTCGATCCAGTTGCGCGTGTCCTGGTTGGCGACGATCGCGGCGATGGTTTGCTCGACCTGGTCGATCTTGTCATTCAAGAAGTCTTGAACGACCGTAACCTGCGCCCTGATGGCGGCCTCGAAATCGGCCAGCGAAAGCCGCACGTCCGGCGCCGTGACGTCGATCCAGTCCGACCACAGCATGTCGCGCGGGGCGTTCGGAATGAACGCGCCGCGGACCTGGTAGGCCATGCCGGGCAGAATCGATTGCGTGATGATCAGATTGCCGGCGGCGACACGGTCCGTTCGTCCGCGCGTGACGTGCGATGCGTCCAGGGCGCGCCGCACCTCGTATTGAACCGCGGAGACGCCGGGCTGCGATCCGTCCCAGGAGATCAGGATCGCCGGCCTTCGATCGATGCCGGAATCGTCGACCAGCGTGTAAGGCTGCGCGTCAAAGCCGGCGATGCCCTGGGGCGCGGGCGGATTGGAGACCGTGCTGCCGCCCGTGACAGGCGTGAAGTCGGTTGCGGTGTCCCAATCGTAGTCCGATGGATCGACCTCGGTCAGGATCAGAATGACGTCGAGGTTGGCCTTGTCGGTGCCGGCATCGACGCGGAATTGCTTCGCCGCATAGCCGTTGCGCGCGCTGGTCCATTCGCCGACGTCGCCGGGCTCGACCATCCAATAGGCCGGCGGCAGCACGATCGTGTGCCCGCGCGCGCGCTGGCCTTCCTCGACCGCCGACTTCTGCAGCCGCTGGGCCTGTTCGGGATAGGGCACCGCATCGAACGCGGGATTGGCCATCAGCCGGCGGTTGCCGTCCCGCGGCTCGAGATCCGCGCGGTAAAAGGCCGGCGCGGTCGCGGTGTTCCAGCCTTGCGACGGATCGGGATAGGTCGCCTGAATACCGTTGACGCTGTCGGACAGCGCGAAGAACGGCCGGAAGGACTGGCTCTCGGTGGCGACGATGTCGCCATCGGTGAAGCTGAAGCTCGTCGAGTCGGGCGCGCCGACGTGGCACTTGTAGAATCCGCCGACCTCCGAGATCTTGCCCTGGCATCCCGTCATCAGCGCTTCGAGCGCGTTCGCCGGCTGCGCATCGACGTTGATCTGCAGGCCGGTGCGATAGGTCGGCTCCGGGCCGGACTCACCGAGTACGCTCGCGCGGCACTTGGCGATCTGTGCGATCCAGTTGCTGACCGGAAGCCGTGCCGCCGCAATGTTCTGCAGGCCGTAAAGCCAGCTGTCTTGATAGGAGATGCCGCGCAGGATGGCATAAGCCTGCACCACGGGATAGTCGTCGCCGTCGCCGCCCCAGGTCGCGGGCTGGTCGAACCGGTGCGCACCGCTGCCGCCGACCGTCGAGTCCTTCGACGGATCGTAGAGCGGAATGCCCGACAGCTCGAACTTGAAGGTCGGGATGCCGTTCCAGAGCGTGTCGTTGACGACGGCGTGGACCACGGCATAACAGATGCCGGTGCCGATCCGCGTGTTGGTGTAGGGCCGCGCCGCCGACGAGACGTTGACCATGGCGCCGTCGGCCGCGGTCTGCGTGCCGTCGTAATACTTCACGAACAGATGCGGCGTCGGCGAACTCTCGCCGTCGAGCAGCTTGACATATTCCGGCACCTGGTAGCCGAGGTCCGCCGGGCCGAAATTGCTGTACAGCGCAGCGTTCAGCGGCAGCGTCACCTTGGCGCCGTTCACCCACAGCGCCAGCAGCCGCTCGCCCGGCATGTCCGAGAGCGCGATGACTTGCGACAGCACCGCGTTCGGCGTCTGCGTGCCGTTGCTCCAGGTGTTGGCGTAGACCAGCGAGCCGGCGGTGACGTGACGGCCGAAGCCGAACGAGCGCGGCACGGCGCCGCCGCCGGCAATCTGGCCCTGGACGCCGAAATTGTCGGTCGTCTGCGCCGGCTTCCCGGACAGAGCCTTGACGGCATAGGACAGCGCATACGAGGCGGCGAGGCTGAGGCCGGTCGCGATCACGGTGGCCGCGACGGCGCTGCCGGCGAAGAACGCCCCGGCGATGGCGGTGCCGATTGCCGTGAAAATCGCCATGTCAAACCGCCTTCAAGAAGTGCGTCTCGGCCCTGACATAGCCGCGCCGCTCATAGAGCCTGGCAATGACGGGATCGTCTCCCATGCCGGCCATGCCGGCGTAAGCGCATCGCTTCTCCCGCGCCCAGGCCTCATAGCAATCGAGCATCGCGAACGCCGGCCGGCCGCGGTGCGCCGGATCGATCCACCACAAGGTTTCGCTGGCGAGCCAGACCGGCCCGAACGGATGCTCGTGCGCGACAGCGAGCAGGATGCCTTGCGCAACGCCGCCGACGTCGTGGACCAAGGCGCAGCCGTTCATCATCTCGACATGCTGGACGAACAGCCGCTCGGCATAGGACTCAAGGAACGGGAACGCGAAACAGCCGGCGCCGCCGAAACCCGCCGCCTGGTGCGAGGCACGGAGCAGCTCGATCGCGCGAGCCGTGTCGGAGAGGGTTGCGTGGCGGATCATCTGTTGAACCACCCCGCGGATTGGGCAATGGCGCGGACGTCGATCGGGCCGCTCTGCTTGCCCCAATATTGCTGCCACTCCGACACGGTCGCGGTGTCCTGGTAGAAATTGTCGGTGGCGCTGCGCAGCAGCTGCGAGGCATCCGAGCGCGTGTCCGGATTGGAGCGCGTCAGCTCCATCGTGTTGCCGGTGCAGGTCAGGGTGACGTCGCCGCCCTGGCCCACCGGCGGCGTCGTGATCGGCGCGCTGTCGATCGTGCCGACGAAGCGCGGGAACGCCGGCGCGACCAGCGCACGCGACGACGTGCTGAACAGGCCGCGGAAGATCTGCACCTTGCCCTGCTTGCAATCGTAGCCGCGCACCAGATTGTTGACGCGGTCGGCGACCTGCGAGAGCTTCACCTGGACGTTCTGCACCGTCAGGTTCGAGACCCGGGGGATGTCGGAGATCGAGATCAGGCCGCCAGCACCAACGAAGGTGCGCGTCACGGTCGAGCCGGTGTCGGGGTCGATCACGGCAGCGGCGATCGAGCCGACGTCGGACCAATAGCCGTCGCTGACGGGGCCGCCGGTGTCTCGGTCGCGCACCACGAACCAGATGAAGTCGCGCGCGATCAGCTGGCGCGCCTGCAAGGCTGCGAAGTTCTCGGCCGAGAGCGCGAGCGTCATGGCAGCACCTGCGCCGTCTTGAAGCTGAGCCGGCCGAACTTGCCGCGCGTCTGCGTCGGCGTCACGGAGCTGGGCAGCAGGGTGAAGATCCCGCGCGGCGCCTTCAGGTTCACCGCGATCGACAGCGTCCAGCCGGCGCGCAAGTGCGGCCGCACCTCGAATTGGGCGGTGACGCCGCTGCCGTTCGCCGTCACCGTCTCCATCGCCTGGTGCAGCGCGCGGCCGCCGCTGTAGTCGAACGACAGATAGTCGCCGCGCGAGATGACCTGCCCGGCGTTGAGGCCGGACAGCGCCAATGCCTTGTTGTTGGCGTTAACCGATGCCAACACGCCGTCGTTCGCGCCAACGCCGCCGGGATAGAGCCGCGGCGCCGGCCGCCGCAGGTCCCAGGCTTCGAAGCTGTTGACGATGCCGTCCAGCGAGGCGAGCACGGCTTGGTAGTCGACCATGACGTCGTTGTGCAGCTCCTCGGTGGTGTAGCTGGCAAACCACAGCGCCGGTCCGAGATCCTTGCCGATCGTGGTTCCGATCGACAGCCGGCTCTGCTCCTGCTGCGACACCGGCTCGAACGTGAACGGCGGCTCGAAGCCGACCAGGGTGAGGACGTCCGAGCGCGGAAAGCTGATCGCCATCTCAGAGCTTCCGCTGCGTGCTGGCGAGGGTCGCGGCATCGCCGACATGGTCGACGAACTGCGGGCTGGAGACGTAGCTGCCGAGCGTGTCAGCGGCCGACTGCATCGAGACCTTCTTCACGTAGGCCGTGAGATTGCCGTCCCCGTCCACCGAAACGCCGACGTCGACCTTGAGAGTGCCGGTGGAGGCTCCGCCGCTCGCCGCTGCGCCGACCAAGCCGCCGTCGGCATAGCCCCGATGCAGCCGCGCCAGATTACGCAAGCCGATGCGCGCGACGGAGTCCTGGTCGAACACGTACTCGCCGCGATGCACGATGCCGGCGGGATCGTACTTGCCGCCGCGGCCGGTGTAGCCGCCGGCGTCGAACCCGACTTTCGGAAACAGCTGGTCGCCCACCTGCATCGTGCCGATCCCTCCGCCGCCACCGCCGAGGCCGAGCAGCCCCAGCAAACCGCCGCCTCCGGAGCCGCCGAACGCATTGGCGAACAGCTGATCCGCCGCCATCTGCATCAGCTTGTCCGAGATGCGGCCGAGCGCGTTGAGGCCGGCATCGGCAAAGGCGTTCCACAATGAGCTGCCGCTGCGCAGGCTCTGGCCGATCTCGACGAAGAACCCGCGGTTGATGTTCATGCCTTCGACCGCGAGCGAATCGAGCTGCCTGCGCGCGCTGCCGGCCTCGTTCAACGCCTGTTGAAACTGCGGGAGCGCGGCGCCGGCGACGCGCGCTGCATCAGCGGTGCCCTCGATCGACTTCGCCAGCGCATTCTGCGCCGCCGTCATCTGCTGGGTATTGGTGGAGTCGAGCAGGCCGCTGGCGATAGCCGCCTTGATCTGATCGTTGGCTGCCTGCTGCGCCTTGCCGATATCGAACACCCCGATACTGGCCTGCTGCTGCACGCGGATCATTTCCGCTTGCGCGCGGGTGAGCAACAGAATTGATTGAAGCTGTCTCTCCGTGATCGGAATGTGATTGAGGCGTGCGTTCTGTAGCTCTAGTTCTTTCGCTTTGACCTGGTCGTTGACGGACGCGAGCTGACCCAGAAGTTGGATGCTTTGGATTGTACGCTGGTTTCTGCGCTGCACCTCCTCAGATGTCTCCGGCTCCTTGACACCAGCGGCCTTGTTCAAGCCCGCCTGAAGCGCCGAGGCATTCCCGGGTCTGTCAAACGACCCGAAGCGGTCAGCGAACGCAGGAGGAGCCCCGACGCCGGCGGCCGTCGCAAGGTTCCTGCCGAGAGTGTAGATACCGCCCACGAGCGGATTGAGCGACAAGCCCCGATCGATTGCCGTCTTCAGCCAGCCTGGAATCGTGATGCTGGCGAGCGCGCCGGTAATGTCGACGGCCGCGGCCTTGAAGTTCGCGACGAGCTTCGTCGTGGCCCTGTTCCAGGTGTCGTCGAAGTCGCGCGCCTTTTTGATCAGGTTCAGCTCGGCGGCCTGATTGAACTGCACGGTGCCGTCGATCGCGGCCTGGATGCCCTTGCCGCCTTGCTCCATGAAGCGGACCCAGGCCGCGTCGCTCGGCAGGCCGGCCTCGCGCAGGATCTTCTGCTTTTGGATGTCGCTCGACGCCCGCGCAACGAGGTCGGCCACCGCCGACATGTAGCCGGAGAAGTCCTTCGCGCTCTTGCCGTTCGCGATCATCAGGCTGTTCAGCGTGCCGGCATTGTGCTGGGCCTCGAACACCTTGTTCGCAAACTCCGTGATGCCCGCCGCGGAATCCTGGCCGTTGATGCCCTTGAACGACATTGCCTGCTGCAGCGCATGCAGCTTGTTCAACGGCTGGTCGGTCGCGCGCGAGAGATCGTCCAGCGACTTCACGCTGGTGATGACCGAGCTTGCTAGCAGCGTCGCCCCAGCAGCGAGCCCGACCAGGCCGCCGACCACAAGCCGGGTCGGGGTCAGCACCGAGGCGATCTGCGAGGCAAAGCCGCGGACCGTGCCGTTGGAGTTGGCGAAGACGTCGGCGACCTGCGTACCTTGCTGGATCAGCACCGTGAACGGCGACTGGCCGGAGGCCAGCGATACACCGACGTCCTGGATCTGGCGCGAGAGGTTGACCAGCTCGTGCCGGGCGAGACCGGCCTGCTTGGCGATGTTGTCGTTTGCCGCGCCGGCGGCGGCCACTGCGTTCTTGGCGTCATTGGCTGCCGCGCCAAGGCCTTTGAGGCCGGTGGAGGCATCCTGCGCCGCCTTCTTGGCGCCGGAAGCATCACCGTCGATGACGAGCGAGACGCGCATCAAGTCACCTCATTCAGCGCCGCGGCGGCGGACGATTCCATGACGCGCAAGCCGCGCCACAGCTCCGGCGTGACCTCGATGTTCTCCGCATCCAGTCCGGCCCGCACCGCCGCATAGTCCAACGCGATGTAGACCGGCACGGTCGGTCCAATCGCGCCGCCGGCCGGGCCGATCGCTCCACCCGGGCTGCACGCGAGCACCCGCCATTGCGTCGCCACCGCGAGAAAGGCTTCGACGATAGGAACGTTGTCGGGCCAGACCCGGGCGAACTCCTCGTCTATCGTCGGCGCGTTGCCTTCGATGGTCTCGCGCAGCGCGGCCAGCGAGTCCGCGTCCATGCCTGCATGCCGCGCGCCGTCGATCGTCGCCTCGGTCTCGCGCTGCGCCTCCTGCCGGGCTGCCGCGATGCGGGCGCTGCAGGCCCACCGCCTGGCAGCCCATCTCAGTTTCCCTCGGCGACCTTCGCGACCGCTGCGAGATAGTGGTTGCCCACGGCCTTGCGGATGTCGGAGCGACGCAGCAGCTTGTCGCGAACCTCGTCGGTGTAGGGCAGCGGTGCCCCGTTTTCGGTGACGAGGTCGTGGAAGGCGACCACGATCGCCTTCAGATAATCCGTGGTACCCTCCGGCGTCGTCAGATCGAAGGCCGCGAGCTCGTCGCTCGGCAGGAACCTGAAGGTCGTCTTCAGTACGTCCTCGGCGTGGCCGGAATCCGCGGGCGTGATGACCTTCACGTCGTGCATGAAGGTCAGGTTGTCCGTCACCTTGAACATCGTTTGAAACCTCCTGACAGGATTTCGGTGTGAGGCGGATTTACGTGAACGTGATCGACACCTGGTCGTTGCCGGCGCTCGGCAGGCACAGCATCGACAGCGGCCATTCGGCGATGCCCTGGTTCTGCTGATAGCCGGTCGGCCGCCTGAACTCGGCATAGGGCGCCGCGATCGTGACGATGTTGCCGGCGGTGACGCCGTGCACCAGGTTGACCGCGACCGTGGTCTGGGCGTTGGCGAGGCCGTAGGGATCGAGCGTCGAGACCGGCACCGCCTCGCAGGTGAAGTCGATCTGCTCGCGGTGGTCGGTGATCAGCACCGCCTCGCTGCCGACGAGAAGGCGCGGCTCCACCTGGTTGCCGAGGTCGAGCGAGAAGTTGCGCATCACCAGCGCCACGGCGTTGACGGTGAAGGTCGGCGTGTTGGCCTTGTTGACGATCGCCGGTTTCCTGAAGCCGGTCAGCGTCGGCGACGCCGCGGCGGCCTCGCTCGGCGCGACCCAGAGGCCGGTGTAGGTCCAGCGCACGATCGGGATGCCCTGCGCATCGGCCGTGATCTTGGCGGTGCCGCGCGCGCCCTTGATGGCGTGCAGCGTCGCGCCCATCCAGAACTTCATGTAGAGGCTCTCGATCGATGACGTCACCGGCGAATAGACCGTCGACACGCCCGCCGAGACCACCTCGGCGTAACCGCAGCCGCGCATCAGCGGACCCCAGGCCGGCGCGGTGCCGGCGGTGCCGGATCCGGCCAGCTCGGTGTCGAACTCGATCACGACATGCAGCCCGGCCGGGATCGACGGCTGGTTGCCGAAATTCGGCTGCACCAGGTCGCGCGAGACGTCGCTGCCCTCCATCGGCCGGATCGAGACGTTCTTGGCGAGGATCGCGTTCGCCGCGCCCGTCAGCGTCGGGTCGGTGCCGTAGCTCGTCTCGATCTTGGCGAGCAGCACCATCTGGCGCCAGAAAATCGGCATGGCTTACTTCCCCTTCTTCGTCGTCTTGGCCGCCGGCGGGCTCGTCTCGCCGGCGCCCTCAGGCGGGTTGCGCAGCAGCGAGCCGTCCGGCTGGCGCGTGTAGCTGCCGCCTTCAGCCGGCTGCTCCTGTTTGTCATCACTCATGCCGTGATCCTCAGTTGGTCGAGCAGCGAGAACTCGAGCTGGTAGAGCACGAGGCCCTTGGCCGCGGAGATCAGCCTGCCGCGGCGCACGTTGAAGACGCCGACGCTGCTGTTCGGCGCCCAGCCTGCGACGGCGTTTAGGACGTCTTCCTTGAGCTGGCCGATCGTCGGCAGCGCCTTCTGTGCCTTGGCATCGCCGCGGGCCTTGATCGCCAGCACCACGGCAATGGTCTCCTCGATCGCCTGAGTGTGGGTGTTGACGGCGGACTCGGCCCCGCGATCGTCGAAGCCGAGCGGCGCGACGAAGGCGCAGACGTCGTGCTGCGGCAGCGCGCCGGCCTCGATCAGCGCGGCCAGCGCCGCGATGTCCTCGACCCGGCCTTTGAGCGCCGGCACCTGGTCGTCGATCCGCAGCGCGACGAGACCTTCGAGCGTGCTCATTGCAGCTGCCCTCCGGCCGAAAGGTAGTTCTCGAATATCGTCGCGATAGTGCGCGGATCATCCTCGTCGAGACCTAGGAACGGTCGCGCCGGCATGGTGAAGCTGCGCGCGCCGATCTCGGCCTTGCGCGCGCGATCGGCCTTGCCGGACCTGGCGAAGCGCGAGCGGCCGGTGCGCTTGTTGGTCTTGAAGTGCAGCACGGCCGTCCGCGCGCCTTGCGCGATCGAACCGCCGAATTGATGGATCGCGGCATAGATGACGTTGGTGCCGATCTCGACGCCGCTCGGCGATGCGTTGGCGGTGATCGACCGGAACAGGCGCGACGACAGGATCAGGGTCTTGCCGCCATGCGCGATGACGCGCAAGGACGGCGGCCACGGCGAGCCGTCGGGCGCGACGCCACGCTGCCAGCGATCGTGCGTCGAGGTGATTAGTGCCTGGCCGACGTCCTCATAGGCCGGCGTCGGATCGTCGAGGCGCGCGATCAGGGCGCCGAGATCCGCAAGCGCGGCCTCTTCGTCGCGGAGATCGACCTTGAACGATGCACCACTCATGACAGGGCTCGCATCAGATGAAGCCCTTCAGATTGTCGGGGGTGAAGTCGCGCCGCCGGTCGGTGGTCCGCACCCCGCTGGCGCCGGAGCTCGCCGGCTCGACGCCGGCGACGTTGAGGCGGATGTCGCCCGATGCGATCAGCCGCAAGGTCTTCAGCGCGTCCTCGTAGTCGCTGCGGATCTTGTCCGAGACGGCATCGCGGTGCAGCTTGTAGATCGCAATCGCCTTGGCGAGATCCTTCAACAGCGTCGGCGTCGCTGCCAGCGGCAACAGGTAGCGGCCGAGCAGATAGCCGTCGATCATCGCATCGGTGTCGGTGAGTGCGTCCGCGACGACACCGGCATCGATCGCGCCGGCCGGCGGGTCGGCGCGGTCGGTCAGGTCGATCAGCATCGTCTCGCCGAAGCGCTCGACCAGCTCGGCCTGCGTCGCATAGGTCATGCCGCCTCCGCGCGCTTGCGAACCACGTCCCAGGCCTTGCGGGCTCGCACGATGCCGTCGACGACTTCGAGAAAGCGCGCCTCCATCAACGGCGAGACCGTGCCGTCGCCGTGATCGACGACGACCTCACGCATCTCGCGCTTTTGAGGAAACGCGATCATTCAAGACACCTTCAACGCCTTGCCGATGGCGCGGAGCTGATCGAACGCGGCGTCGACATAGCCGACCAGGCTGGAGAAGGTCTTCGCCTCGTCGGCCGGCGGCTCGGCATGGCAGGCGGCGATGATCGAGCGCAGCGAAGCGCCCGCGTCGAAGGCCTGCTTGCCGAGCTGGTAGGCTTGCTCGTCGATCTCGTCCATGGGCGCGGGTCTCCACTGAGAAAGAATCCCTCGGCCGGCGGTGAAAGGCTAAGCCGCCGGCCGAGGACTCGCGCGCCGCTGTCTGTCAGGACCCAATCAGTTGCGGGTGATTGGCACGGCGCACGAATCGGAACGCGGAAGCGAGGTCAGTCGCGATCGCTAACGACCAGCTCGCGGTCGCCGCGGATAGCGTCGAGCTGATCCTGGCTGAGATCGGAGAGAGCGATGACCACCTCTTCTCGCGTGAATGTGCGCGATGCGCGGTAGCGCGGCTGCTCGCGGCCTTGCCGGGTGCGAACGACGATGGCGGGCCCCTTGAATTCGGCCGGTGACACCGCGGCCGCGGCGGCCGGCGGATGCGCCTGGTGCGTCGCTTCGAGCAGCGCTGCAAGCTTGCTGCGCTCGGCATTGGCTTCGGCGAGCTGTGCGATCAGCTCATCGACGCGGTTGCGCGCCGCGGCGGTTTCCGCCGAGGCAACCGACAGCTGCTGGGTCAACTCTTCGATGCGGCCGGCATCGGCCTGCTTCGCACCGGCCGCGAGTTTCGCCTGAAGCTCGGCGACCAGCGTGAGCAGCTCGGCCTTGGTGAGGTTCTTGGTGTCGGTCGTCATGCCTCGTCCTTTCGATCAGCGGAAGCTGGGATCAGTCTGACTCGGATCAACCGAGCCAGGTGCAGACGAGCACTTCGGCGGTGTTGTAATAGATATTGTCGGCGCCGTTGGCGTTCTTCTGCGCGTTGATCAGCGACAACGCCGCGCCCTCCAGCGTCGAGGGTACGACCAGCAGCGGCTTGCTGCCGTTGGCGAGCACGTTGAGCGGGCGGCCGAAGTCGCCCTTCATGCCCATCAGGCCCTGACGGGCGGCCGCGTAGCGCGTCGCATCGAGCGCCTGCTTGGAGCCCCAGGCATACTGCCAGAAGCCATAGCCGGCATTGCCGCGGCCGTCCCAGCCGTAGAGGAATTCCTTCTTGTTGAAGACGTTCTCGTCGGTCGGATTGTCGAGCGCGACGAACTGGCCGGACTTGCGCAGCTGCCAAATCAGCGGCTTCAGCACCTTGGAGACATCGAGCAGGAACCAGGGCGTACCGGGGCCGCCGTCGGTGTTGGCGACCGACTGCGGCACGCCGTTCGCGTCGAGCACGGGATGATCGGTGTCGAAGAAGAACTGGCCGTCATAGCAGTTGGTTGAGAAGCCGGCGGCAAGCAGAGGCCAGATCAGCTGATCCGGCCAGGCGGCAACGCTCTCGCCGAAGCTCTGGAAGATCGGCGTGTAGATGCCGAGCACGTCGTCCTCGATGTCCTCGCGGTCGACACCGACCGTCAGCTCGTAGGACTTGTTCTTGATGCTGTAGCTCGCCTCGCTGAGGGCCTGCACCACGCGGGCGCCGAGCCATTCGCGCACGCTGGGGATCTTGCCGAGCCAGCCGTAGGTCTCGCTCTTGGCCGTCGACGGCACGACCGTTGCCACGCGCTTATATAGCGAGGGGGTGATGTCGAGCTGGTTCTGAAAAGCGGTCTTGAAGCCGACGCGGAGGCCGTCGAGGTTCTGGCGATTGATGATCATGGACGCTGGCTACCTGGTGAGCTGAAGGTTGATGACGAAGTGCGGCGATCAGATCACGCCGCCGGGACCGACTGCGACCCAGACACCCTGGGAGTCGACGTCGATGACCTTGCCAGCGACAGAGCGCGTGCTCGAGCCGTTGGTTTTCGCGACCGTCTGGTCGTCGACGATGTAGCAATCGCTGCCGATCTCGGTGAGACCGATTTGGTCCGCCGCGGCGGAGTTGTTGAGGCGCCCAATGCGCGATCGGATGCGCGCCTTGAGATCGCCGTTTGCGCCGGTCGAATTGTCGGAATACTTGTCGACGAAGCCGACCGCGACGAGGCCGGTGGCCGTCCGGCCAGGAGCGGCGTAACCGGCATCGAGCACGGCCAAGGCGCCGGCGAACAACTTCGTCGCGGCCTTCTGGGCATAATCGTGCATCTGCCGATCGTTATAGTACGGCGTTGCGCGGTCGGCGGTGAGAGCAGGCATGGATGGCTCCGGTTGTTCGTTGCGCTAGCGTTTTTCTCGATGTCAGCCCGCGTTCTCAGCTGCGAGCGTCTTGGCGTAATCTTCCGGCTTGAGGCCGAGCAACGTCGCGAGCCTTTCCTGTTCGGCATTGAGCGCAACCTTGCCGTCCTTCGGCGCCGGAGGCTCGACCGGGAGGATCGTGTTGCCCGAATTGCCGAGCTTGGGCAGCGCGCCGATCTCCTTTTCGACGGCAGCGGCACCTTCCGAACTAGCCGCATGCCGCGAGATGTAATGCTCGCGCATCGGCTTGACGCCGACGCGGCCCTCTCGGATCGCTCCGTCGATGAAGGCTGTCGCCTTCTCGGTCGCAGTCGCGGTCAACGCCTTCTGCAGCTGGCCGCCGAGATCTTTGATCTCGCTCTGCAGCGCAGCGATCGTGGCCGCTCCATTGTCCTTGCCAGTGGTCGCGAGCGTGGTGACGGTGGTGATGATGGCCTCGCTCGTGGCATCCGCATTGAGGCCCGCTGCCTTGGCGATCGATTGCAAGGCGGTGTCGGTGCCGCACATGCCCTTGACCTTCGAGACCACGGAAGCGGCATCCGCGTCGTTACCGAGGCCAAGGAGCTGGCGAAGCTGCGCGAGCAAATCCATCTGGTCGTTCTCCGTCGAATTGAGCGCGGCCATCCCGCGCAGATTGGGTGTGTTGGTGAGCGAGGCTCGCGGCAAATCGAGCACGTTGTTCTTGGCGTCGCAGATCAGAACCGGCGAGATGAAGCGGTAGGCCCGCTCCGACATCAGCGTCGCGCCGGCGGCAGACCACTCGACGTGCCCATAGATGCCATCCGGCCGCGTCTCCATTCGCGTGACCCAGCCGCGCGCTGGCGCGGGCTGCCCATTGGGCGCCGCGAGATCGGTTGCGTGGTTCTCGTCGATCGGAATGCGACCGCTGTGCGCCTGGAGCGCCGCCTCGGCCAGCTTGGCCGCATCCGCGACGCGATAGGGACCGCGCCCGTCCTTGGTCGGCACCAGGCCGCCTGCATCGATCGGGAGCAGCATGATCCACTCGGCCGCGCCGCCGCCCTCGGCGTTGAAAGCGATTTCAACGCCGTCGCCGAGCACGAGATCGGGCGCCATCCTGTGCGCCAACTCGATGCGGAAAGCTGTGCTTGTGTTTTGTCCCGACATGCGGCCACAATGGCCGCACCGGCGCGGTGTTCGTAACCCTGACACGTGTCAGGGTGCGAATGACATGCGAGCTGCGCGAACTATTTGCTCTTGCGCACGGGTCCCGTTGGGGTCAAAAGGCTGAAAGTGGCGCCGCCAATTGTGAACGGGTCGTAGGAAGTGTCCTTCGTGACATTCCATTGGGAGTACGCGTTCAGAATCTCCTCTTTCCACGGTATCCCGCCAGGAAGGCTCATTGTTACTGAGACTTCCCTGAAACTTAAGTCCTCAAAGTGAGCTTCGGCAAAGTCACTTGCACCAATTTCGGTGAACGCAAACTTCACATCCTTGCCCAACACCCATTCAAACTTTGAACGAAAGAGGTTCGAGTCGATGAATGCCACACGGCTCATCCTACTGTTCGAGAAGTCGGCATCTTTGGCGTGCGCAGATTTGAATTCAGCGCCCTCGATTTGCGCTCCTATGAAAACTGCGTTGTCTAAGTTAGTGCCATTGAACGTCGCTTTTTGGAGCGTTGCGAATCTAAAATTGCAATTCCTGAGACTTAGACCGCTCAAATCCACTTCGTTCAACTGAGCGCCTTGAAGATCAGCAGAGTCAAACTGAGCGCCGGCCTTCGACAGCAACCGAAGATCAACCTTCATTCTGACCAGCGCCAATATGATCTGTCCTCGTTCCGGACTTAGCGGGTCTGGGATCAGCTTCTGAGCACCTCTTATCTTGTCGGCATCAGTACTCGGTGGATCAGGACTGAACTTCAGGTAAAAGTAAGGCTCGGCACTGGACGTAAGTACGACAATGCGACTCACGATTTCATTCGACAGCCGCCCACCATCGCTGACCCCTTCACGAGCGATCGCCTGAATTATAGAGAACAACTCTGTCGCGAAGGCACCACGCTTTTGGGAATCCGTGGTCATGGTCTGTTGATCAATCTTTTCATTTTGATCGACCAGAAGTTCTAGCTGGCGATCAATTTTGCCATTTTGATCTTCCAATAGCTTCAGTTGCGACTTCACCATCCCATTCTGCTCTCGCAACAATGCATTTTGGCTGAGGAGCAAGACTGCCCCAATGATCCCGCCAAAGGAGAGAATTAGACCCAGGGCGGCTTGCGCCACGAAACGGCGAGTTGCTCCGATGGAGTACCAAGCAACACCCTCGCCAATCGCACGTCCGAGGTGATCTACCGCCTCAGTTGGCTGTCCAGCAGCATGCGCACGGCTCGCCCGCGCTAGGTCTTCAACGACGCCCGATAGTGTTCCGCGCGCACTAGCAAAGGCTCGAGGCACAAGAAGCACTGCCGCTACGCCAGCAATGATCAGGCAGACCGCCAAGGTAAGAAAGACCCCCACCGCAAAGGAGAGAAGTTGGTCGCCCCTCAGTTCTAGCCGCTCGGCTGTTAGGAAAAGCGCAGGGCCCAAACCGGCACCAAGCAGCAATCCAACGATCAACGTTGTCAAATTTGGCGCGATAGTTCTGTGTTGTCGGCTTGAATTAGCCGCAGCCTGCTCTACCATGGGCCATCCTCAAACCGGCAAGGTGCCATTTTGGGTTGATAAAGTCGATCCTCTCCCTGCGCGCCCGGGATCGATGGTGGCCTTTGCGTCGGGGACGCCGGGCTCGACGTGGCGCGTCAAGTTGTCTGCGCCGTCCACACCTTTCAGGATTGTGGCTTTGTAGCGAGTGCCTGTAGCTTAGGCTCCAGCTGATCGAGCGTACTGACCAGGTAGCCCATCATCTGCTGGGTGATGACCTCGGCGCCGCCTAGTGCTTGTGTGATGCCGATCGATCGGCCGAGCACTTCAGATCGATATGCTTCGGCTTGATTGAGAAGATGGTAGGCGTCGGTGACTTCAGCCAGGGTCTGTTGGTCCATCTGGCTCAGAAGACCGCTTGTCGATACGACCGTCCACGCTGTCGTTTCAAGGCTTGCGCTGTCGATCAGCCCCGCTTGAACGTTTTTCCTCAGCATCGTGATCCGGCCAAGGTTACGAACTATTTCGGAGCGCAACATCCTCATCGCTTTAGCGCTTGCCATTTCCCCTTTTTCGCGTTCACGGGCAACGTTGAACCCAACATTTCCAACGGCGGCCAAGACGGCGCCGGCTACGATGAGCGCAAGCCATAGAGTGCTCGGGATGTCGGCCAACTTCGCTCTCCTTACCTTTGAAAGTATCTCAATGTTGAGAGCGAGATAGACGACGCTGAAAACGATCAAAGTCCAGAGGATGCCGGCCATCTTCGCCACTCAATCTAAAAGCTAGATCGTAGGGGCGAACGCGGGGTCCGTCCACTCCCTCAGGGTCGCAAACCCAAGAGCATCCTGCTACTGAAGGTGTTGAAAGGCTTTTGGAGGGCGCTATGTCTGTTGGATATGCTGAGCGCGAGCTATTGGTTGCCGAGAAAACCTACCGCGCAATAGGGTACTTCATCTTCGAATTTTCGCAGACTGAGTATACCATCCGACACTACGTCGGTCGGGAGCTGAAGATTGAGGAAAAGCACTTTGCCGCTGTCATGCAAAGCTACGACGTTGCCTTACTCTGCGCCGTGGCAAAGCGCGTTTTTGAAGCCAATTTCGACAAGGAGCGGTATGAAGCCGCTGAGAGACTGCTAAACCGCTTCTACAAGATCAACGAGCAACGAGTCCGAGTCGCTAATGGTTTGTGGATGCCGCATTTCAATGGCGGCACCTTGCATCACGTATCTCGGGCGCAGCTAAAACCTCAAGGGTACATCGAGCAAACAACTCTGCTCGAAAAATTGGGTGCTGAGGCACAGGAGATCAAGTTCGGGTTTTTCGAGCTGTTTGGAGTTGTGAACGAAGAAGATATCGAATTCTGATGTTCACTCCTCTCAGGGCACCTGCCAGGAGTGACCAAGTTGGCGGAGCCGTTGATTTAGCCATGGGGTTGGCGGGAGTTCGTTGCCCGCAAGCATGGCAGGGGAAATACCATCGTGGCTGAGAATGTACTCGTGCGTAAGTCGTGCCAATACTTCGGCTTTCTTTTCGTCGCTAACGGCCTGAGGTTTCGTCGAATCTAACAGGAGCGCTCCATAGAAACCAAGCGCACTCGCGAAGACGAACGTCGCTAGAGCAATGTAAATGAGGGTCATCCCCATCGAGAAGCCTCTCTTTCGCAATCCTACAAGCGCAATTTCCATCAAGACGTAAATGACCCCGACGGATACGGAGACGACAGCCGGAGTGAAAGCAGCCAGCAAGCCGATCAGAATGCCGGCTGCACCGAAACGTTCACCGATGCCGAAACTGGGTGTCTTCGCCATCCGGCAAGACTAACTGCGAAGCCAGCCTTCGTCTATCCATGGTTATTCGCTCCCCGTCGCCCTCAGCCAAAGAACTGTGTACGGGGGGGGGGCGATTTCCGTCCAGGAGCGGACTTGGCGCGGATGTTTGGGCAAAGCAGCTAGTGGCCAGAAGCAGACGCATGGATGTCCAGAGCCATAGGTGAGCCGGAAACAGCTCCTAGTTCGTCTGCCTATACATGGCCTTCAACTCGCGGCTCAGGACACCAAAAGACGCTGCGATATTGCCCTTTGGGAAGGGCACGTAGACGACGCCGGAAAGGTTCGTCGGGATGCTTACGGCCTCCTCATGCAGCAGGGCTACACGCCTCCGCCCGTATTTGGCTTGAAAGAACCCTATTTCGTGCATGACGTTCTCTCGTGCTCGCGCCTGTCCATTTGCGTCGATGTCATCTCCCGTCATCACGATGACCGCACTGTCGCAGGATGAAGCGTTGTTCTCCAGCTTTTCGATTACCGTTTGCCCCATGCTCGGCTCTTGCGCTAATTCCAGCGTTGCAAGCCCGATATCCTTCTCGATATATGCTTGAACTTCACGCCACTCGGCCGATCGACCGTGGGATAAGAAGACTCGTATGTGTTCGGGTGCCGATTGACGCGTAGGCTGAGAGAGCTCGCTGTTCGCGCGCACCTCAAAAATCTGATCTATATCTCGGCGGAGTTGCTCAAGCTGATGCCGAGCATAGTGGTTTGGCGTTGGGGCGTTGCCGTTCGGAGCCATCGGAACGTTTGGATCACTCTGTATGGGCTGGAAGTCGTCGTAGAGAGTTGGCAGCAGGAAGCGCAGTCGATCCACGAGACCCGCAGCCTGTTTGAACTGGTGACCTATGAGCTCTGCAGGATAGTTACGGCGCGGTAAATTATCTCGGGCCGTTTCATCTAACAGGTCCGCAACGGCTCTGCGAATGCCGGCGAGCTTTGCCATAACAGTTCCGACTTCATTCATCTTTGCCTCTCACCAGTCATCTAGGACAGCAGGCCGACATGGTCATGGCGTTGTGCCTTTCGCTTTGTCGTCCTTTGCGATCTTCAGGGCTTGGGCCTTTTCCCTGCTGAGCGCTGTAATCTCAGCGAGCCGCTTAGTTCGTTTGTCGCGCTCGAGGTACCACTCGTCGAACAGCATCTCGATTAGGTCGATCAGGATTTGAGCCTCGCCTGGCTCGATTTCGACGATGAGATCGACGTCCTTCTCCATATGGGCGCCAATGTTGCCGACGCTACGCACGGCGTCGATCGCGTCGACGCTCTCATGTGTTACGCCATGCGGCGCGGTATGGCTGTCGAGCTGCTTCCGCAACTCCACGATCTCGTCAATCAAGCGCGCTTTGGAGATTCTGCAAAAGTCACGGATCATGCCTTGCAGACAGCGGCGCGCGAGGGTCGCGCTGGCCTTCGGGCTAAGGTCGCGGATGCGGCAGGCCTCGATATAGTCATCTCGAATGGCTTTTGGAATAAAATCGGGCTGTGGCTTTGCGAATGATTCCGGCAGCAATCGCCAAGCATTAATTTGTTCACCAAGCGACCAATCGTTATTAGCCATGACGCGTTCGTGCAGCGCAAACAAGAGTGTGGGCTTACGGCAGGCCGGATTCAGGCACGCAATGACCTTGGTCTTGAAGCCCAGATTCCCATGCACGGGCTTCGGCTTTAGATAGAAAAACTCTGTGATTGTGTGCGAGTTGTCGTTGGTGACCACCTGCGCATGATCGCAGTAGGGACATATCCAGCTCACGTTGCTTTCCTTGAACTGATTCACGTGGGGAGCGAAAATGGCATCTCGCCGGCGTGTAGGGGAAGGATTGTGCACTTTTCCCGGTTATTCACAAGGAAGGTCTAGGGTGACGGCATCACCAAGGCAATTCATACGAGTGCCGAGCCCGACTTCATCCGCGCCGCAGCCCCAAAGCGAGTT
>Ga0214543_1005616_pt1 | contig 22867 bp, 8 predicted proteins | sample CNSS2metaG_FD_160094 | JGI IMG/M metagenome (GOLD analysis project Ga0214543, IMG submission 160094) | Root nodule microbial communities from cowpea collected in UCLA plant growth center, Los Angeles, California, USA - CNSS2 | ecosystem: Host-associated > Plants > Roots > Nodule | place: USA... | reverse complement strand
CAAGCAAAAGAGGGTTACATATCTTTAATGGTTCTTGCATGTCCAAACACCATTTGAATGGTGTACCCTGAATCCTTTCGCGATGCCTATCTAAGATTATCCCATTCATTTGGCCAATCCACTTTGTGTAACAAAAAGTACGCAATCGAGCCTAACATTCAAAATATTTGAAAAAAATTAATACTTCATTTCGATTTATACAACAAATTCATGTCAACCCAATCTACAAATTACAACATAAAAATACCTTCTCATTCAATCCACATTCACCAGCCATAACTTTATGATGACCAACTACTCCGACCACTACGTTTTCATGGACAAAGGATCTTTCACTAACCCTCAAACTACCTGAACAGAATATGATATTCAAAGGTCACACATAATATTTTTCTCTTTTTTTTTCATAATGACCAACAATTATGCTTATTTAATGGAAAAGTTTTATGAGTATAATCACACAGGCGCACAAATGAGAACTCTAAAGTAACCAAATCAACATTATGGGGATGTAGGCTCAAAGCAAAATATATTTCTTACACAACACGGAATACATGACATCGTTGAACAACCTCACATTTTTAACCTCCCAGTAACAAAACCCTAGAAATCAAATACAAATGACGTAACTGCCAAAAATTTTACATTACAGACAACAACAAACGAGGACACAGATACGGACTTAGAAAACATGGGGTTTCTTCCAAATTTTCAAGTACCTAGACCTCTATAACAGACAACACCGAATGACAAAAATAGGTTCTCAAAAATTCACTAACATTCACCATAACACCACCAAATCACTTTCCCCAACAACATCAAAAACCAACATGTAGAACACCAACTTGTTCGCAAAACAAAAAAAAAAAAAAACTTTACCAAAACGAGAATAACTTCATCATCAACCAACACATTATGCAAATGTGTAATGGGACCAAAAGAAACTTACAATGCAACGGACACGACCACCAAACGGTTGTCGCCGACCAAGCAACGTGGACCCAGACTTCGCAAAACACTACCCACTCCAAAACCTTCGTCTTCTTGATGATAGGGACAGTCTTCGGTTTCACTGACAACGAGCCTCCACCCCCACCGGCGAAATGGTTGCCGAAATCTCTGTCACTGAACCACAAACTCCGGCCGACTCACTTTCCCCTTTCTCTTTCTTCACTCTCTCACTGCGCAACGGACCGGCCTCACTTTCCCCCTTTTTTCTCTTCATTTTCTCTCTCTAAAGGACATTTAATTTCATTTTCGTTTATCTCTCCACTGCACGTGCGAACTAACATTTTCCGTTATTAAAAATTAAAAAAACTGCTACCACGTCACCTTTGTCAAATACTTGTCAAAAAATTTTGTTGAAATATCATTATCCCTTTTCAAATATCCTTTTGAGTTGCTTGCCTTTTCTGTTCCTTGCGGACCTAACCCGAAATATTTCCATTTTTCTTCTCTTGCTCGCACACAATCCACACTACTTCCTCTCTACTTCATCTCTCAAAGTTTTCTCTTTCTCAATTAGTAAAAGATCTTTCGTTTGCCCTCTCTCAATCGTAGGTTTCAATTTCTCTGGATTTATCTTTTTGAATCTTCATTGGTGAATCGTAATTTCGAATCAGTAATGACTTTCGATTTTTTTTTCACTTAATTTCTCATTTTCACTCTTTCATCTAAGTCTGTTCTGCAGTGTGCAATTGTAGGTTAAGTGGCTTTGGATTGTGCATTGTGCGATATAAGTTCGGTAGTTCGTGTTGCATTAGAGTTGCTTCATGTGTTCACAGATGCTTCGCACGTTGGCTACGACCTAACCTAAAGCTATTACAACAATTGAACAATAGCTTTTGTGTGCGAATATGGTCTATTTGTGATTTCCTTAAGGCGCGTCATTGTCATGGAGTGCTATGTTCTGTTTTTGGATATAATTAGAGCATATGAGATGGGAGAGGGAGGAGTGAGAGAGTGACCTTAAACACACGCAAAAACAAACATAGAAGAAATTGGGGGAAGAAAAATGTTGCTGCACTTTCCAAATAATATCTCTTTTTTAAATTAAGTCTTGGAATTAATATAATATTCCTATACATTAGATTTGGATGCACCTCCAGCCTGTGTGCTCCCTTCCCGTGTCTATGTATATATACGTATTTACTTATGTCACCGCTAACTAAACCAATTAAATCCAAAACATTTATATTTATAGAACCTATTACAATTTCGTTAAGTATTTTAATGATATTGTTCTTCGAATAAAAGATTTATCAGGAAAAAAATATGTTAAAGTAATTATATTTAAATTTGTGTCGTGGTGTCAATTAAAATATATTTAGTATCATGGTAATGGTCTAACTAAAGAAATAAAATATTTGAAAAAGAATTGAGTAAATTTATCGATACTCGGTTTGGTTGAAACACCTATATATGAATAACATCAAATTCTTGTATTGTATCTTCTTTCTCTTCCGCCTTTGATGTTTTTGAAGATAGTGGTAGTTTTGCATGCCTTCTTGGATATACTTTTAGGTTGTTGCTCTATGCTCTTTATGTTCTCAGATAAGATATTCTGATCGTGTCAATGCTGTTGTATAATAACCCCTTATACCACACAAATTTAAGGCCTTAGAACCTAAGTAAAAAAAATATACATGTGCTCATTTCTTATTCTTCTATTCAACTTAACCTCTCTCTCAACTTCTTTTTTCCCATAATTAACCATGATTCACTCTAATTTCAGTTTTTATCTTAAGTGCTTCCTCACACACTCAGCTTGTAGTAATTAATAATAAAGTCTGGTTTTGGTAGAATATCAGTTTAATTTTCCATTGAACACAATACATTTTTATTCTTTCAAGTTTGATTCATTGCATTTGCATCATTGCATTTTATACATAATTTTGTAATACAAAAGATATTATAATGATTCTTTAAGGATCATGATTGAAATTTTATCATGTTTAGATGTCTAGTGAAAAACAGAAGATATCGGAGACACAAGAAATGTTGGTTCAGATTAGATAGTGTCAAAAGGAAGCTGAGGTTTGCTCTTTATACCCCATTATTATGTTTAACATCACACACAGTCTACCAAAAACAAAGTGAAGCCCAATTTTGCAAATTGATCTACATATACGGGTGCACTTTAACTATAGTGTAAAGGCTTGAAGTGGAAACCCCAATTGGAACCACCAGTGTTTTAAATCATGGATGGTGGCACATAGTGGTCAATCCTAAAATGGTCACAGTGGGATAACTACTATATTTTATTTTTTATGTAGTTTAGATAATGTATACTGCATGATTTAAATTCTCAAAAATGGTAAAAATTAATCAATTAATGACATATATAATTAAAAAAAAGTCATAGGTGTTATGTTCAAAACATATCAATAAATACCAATAAAAAAGTTAAATACAATTTCATAGGTTGGAATCACCAATCATGATTTTCTAAATCCAAGACTTTTTTCTTTATCATTTTCACTATATTATAGTTGTAGATTTTCATAGAAAATTGAAATCCTAAAAAATAGTCCTCCCAAAACCATAATGTCATTGTGTAGAAGGATTTGTTGGAATCTGCTCAAAGCATCACTACAACCACTATTTGGTTTGCTAAACTGATATATTAAACCATCTGCAATTACAGCCCTTGTAAAAGACACAGACTGCTTTGTACTGTTACGTTGCTCGAGTGGTGTTATTTAAAAATCTGGAAAGCATCTTGTTATGATTATGTATCGTTATGATTTGTGATCCTTCACATGTGGTGGAGAATAATTTAACTGGGTAAATTTCTGAATTTGTCCCAGGTTTGTTACATTTGCTTAGCAAAATACGCAGATGATGATGAGCTTAGAGAGTTACCTTGCTCTCACGGTTTTCATGTGGTGTGTGTTGACAAATGGTTAAAGATAAATGCATCGTGCCCTCTTTGTAAAACAGAAGTTGGTGCGAGTAGTGGAGAGTCACTTTCAGCCAGGGACTCCAATACTCATTAGGTCAGAACGGATACCAACACAGTCAAACAAAGTTTATCTCAGCTGAATATCCCCATCAAGTTTGCACCTCTTTGAAGATGATGAAAAGTTGTTCCAGATTGAGCAAATTTTTTCTGAAAACTATGGTACACGAGCTTCATAATACATGAATGGGGGAAACCACTTTCGAAAAGGTAACTTCTTGACGTTTGTTCATGTTATTTTGTTCGCGTTTGCATTCTAACCATAGTCATATAGTTCACCTTTAAATCTCAGTAGTTATATATCTTGAACTTATAAACAATGTTCCTTGTTTTTAAGAATGTTTTATCTAGTTATAAACAAATGTCCAATTGTTAGAATTTTAAGAATTATATTCATTCAAAAATGAAACAAATAAAATTGAGGGAATTTGAAAACTAAGTATAAACATAAATAAATAATGAATTGAATTATAAGAGTAAAAACACTGAAAAGAGACTTTAAGTACTTTCATTCAATATAAAGGATGTAAAATTGCTAAAAACTAGCATAGGTTTGCAAAACCGCCCGCAAAATACTAGGGATTCCAAAATTGTTGGTAAATAATGGGGCTTCTAAAACCGCTGGTAAATACTAGAGGTTTTGAAATCATCGGTAAATACCATAGGTTTTGAAACCGTTGGTAAATATCGCTTTACCAGGGGTTAGTGAAAACCACTAATAATCTGTTAACGATGCTAGTTTTTCTAAGAGAAAAGCATACCACGGGTAACTCCTTTAGCAGGGGTTAAAACCCCCGAAAATGTCAAAAATAACTTCTAATAAAAATATATATTTTTTAGTGACTCTTATTTAAATTAACGTATGAGGATTATTCCCATGAATATTCCTTGTTTATTATCTAGGTTCATTATATTTATTAGCATAGATACTACTTTAATATTATTAAGAATAATTTAAATGTTTTAACGAAAATATCCAGATTCGCTTACTAAATATATATTAATGTTAAATAAGTAGGATATCGATAAAGTGAAGGCCGACTAGAAGATAGGACCGGATTTGAGTCCTAACATTGCACAAGTTCCCTAGCCATAGTTTATTGAACCATAAGGCTATGCAAAGTTTATTCAACTTTATTTTCTTCTTTTTTTTCTAAAAACATTTTAGAATGTAGTTTTCTATACCTAGATTTCTTTTATTGCATGCATGTATAGTATAGAAATTAAGGGTAAATGCTTTTCAAGTGGTGAGACTAACGTCCTTTTCATAAATGACCCGACGTGTAATCGGATTCTTACAAGTAAAACTTGACAAGTATTCATAATTAATTGAATTTTATATATCACACAAGTGTTTGAGGCTTTATTTTCTTTACAATCGCTGTTTCTTTTTATAGTAACGAGTTAACTAACCATATGAAGTTAATGGATTGGATGAGTGATTGGTGCTGGTTTCTTCAATAAAATTGCCCACTTCTTTGGTGACGGATACATGAATATACATGGTTGAGAATCCACGCTAGAACCACGTACACAACACTAAATCAAACAAACTCCAAAATGTGGTGAAGTGGCTCGCACGCCTATGCCATACCACCCTAAACCTTTTCTACACACTTCCCTCTCCATTCTCCAAAAATTGCGAGCAACCTATAAAAAAACAACATACCCAAATATCATACATCCTACGTAACCCCTGTATTCATGCATCTGGGAAGGGGAATTTCTTTTCCACACACTATTATACGTTGTTATATGTTGAATTCTACAAAATTTTATGTTATAGATATTCAGTAAGTCAATATGATTTTTTTTAGGGCTGAGTTAGGTATGAAATGTTAAAACTAAAAACTCTAAGAAATATCAGTGTTATTTTGAGTATTGTAGTATGAGTACGGCAATTTGTGATTGCTGGCTTCGGTCAACAAGGAAAGGGCTTTCTTGTTGAAGTAAATTAGCATATTTTGTGGATGGAGATGCCGCAGCTGTGAATTTCACATTATTCATTTGGTCCTAGCTTTGTACTAAACTAGTTAAGATCTGAAGCTTAAAATGCGATTACGCATCGAAAAAGTTACCCCAGAGCTACCTAGCTAACTCTATATCTAGTGCGATTGCGAAATTCACTGATTCAAAGCTCAAAGTTCACTTCATTTTAATCATGAAAAAAGGATTATGAATGGGGAGAAAGTGGGCTGAGTATCTGAATATGTATATGATGAGTTTCATGCATTTTGGAGGTGCATTATACAGTTCAGGTTAACAAATTTAGCTTTGTAAATTTGTTTCTTTCGGCTCAACTTGGCTTCCCAAGGTAGTTGAGGCCAGACTTATATATTCAATAACCTTTTGTGAGAGACAAAACCAAAATTAAACAAAAATGAATATGTATAGGAAAGGTAGCACCCGGGACCCAGGACCATTTCTTATTAATCAAGCTAATGGAAAGCATTTTTTTCATAACAAAAGAAATTTTTTAAATAATGACTAATTTTAGTGACAAAAAATATATTTAAAATTCAATTTACAGATTAATTTTCTAATTGACACCATTTAGAGACTAATTTCTTTGGTAGTTAATATTAGTGATCAACTTAGATACTAATTCATGATAAAAATGATTTTAGTTACCAATTTAGAAACCGATTATAATTTTTTATTCAAAATATAGAAACCATTTTTATCACCAATAATTTTTAATTTATAAATTGGTATATAAATTGGACACTATAATAACTAATTATTTCTAGTCATTAAAATTAGTCATTATTTAAGAATTTTTTTTGTAGTGTTTTATCTTCAATATGACTCAATTTTAGTTTTATGTGGATTATTGATATAATAAATATATATCTCAATCATGAGATTAGATATTAAATAACATAATACTTTAAATAAATTGATTAAGATAGACTTTGATATCAAATTATTTTCTCTCTATTTAATACCATTTGTGAAATGTGATTTGTATCCCTCTCATATATTATGATTCGATTATATCTCTAATTAATGTATGATTTTTAACATAAGACTATTGTTTTTTTAATTTAAATTTAATTTTTTGCTTTTAATTGGATGTCAAATAAATTAAATCAATATTTACATTTGTGGTGACTTATCGAGATAGTAAAATTATTTTCTAAGATAAATTTAACTATATATATATATATATATTTTGTTACTTTTATTTGTATTAAAAAATTAAACTATTAACGAAAATAAATATGTAATTAACTCACTTTTAAATGCTATTTTTTCTACAAAGTCAGTAATTCATTTTGCAGTCACTTTTTACTGCAATAGTAGTAGCAATAGAAATGGGGTGAGGGAATTGCGGATATGGATCGTATTATCTCATCTTTATTTTTGAGGTAAGCTTTGATAATCATTATCATCCATATATCTAATTGGTAAAAGAAGAAAGGACAAATAAAATATATAAAAAAATGATGAAGTTAAAATTTATTTTAAAAGAATTACAAAAAGGAAACAAGTAAATTATGTTTAAAAATGTTTCAAACATCTTTTTATTTCTTTTCTCTAAATTTTAATGAGATTTTCTTTTATAATAATAAAGATAATAATGCACCACTTGAATGAAATCACGTAAAAAAATATTAAACTAATAATTATTCAAATTTAGACATGCATATTTTATCTTTAAACAAAAAAAAATGAAAAAAAATTGATAACATAAGTTTTTTGTGTTATCCAAACAATTAAAGATTTATGCAATTGAATACTTAAAATTGAGAGTTAAATATTTTTATGTTAAAAATAAAATATTGAAAAGGCGTAGAAATAGTCAAATACCTATATAATTTATTTGATTCGATGAAATAATGAGAATACATCACTTAAATAGAATCACACACAATGAAAATAATAAAATAATATGTAATAAAAGTTGTGTTATAAGTGAAAGTATATTGGAGATATGAGTAAAACAATTGAAAAAAAGGAAAAAAGTGTGTAGGGAAATAAACAAAAAGAAATTTTACCATATAGCTGGTCCATGTGAAAATTATCAGTTAAAGTAAAAACAAGTTCAATATTTCACAAGAACAAAGTTTATTTCTCACCTGTCATACTAGAATGGATTAGGAATAACATAAAATTTTTAATTTTTAATTTATTACTTTTTATTATTAGAGTTTTATTTTGAAGAAAGAATTGATTTTGAAAATTTTCAAATAATTTAGAACTTTACTATTTAAATTTTTTTATAAACATGTATGCTCTTAATTTAGACTATTTGCATTTTTTTTTAAACTATGTACTTATACTTTTATAGAGTCCTATCAAAAGTCTAGCTAGGGACTTAGTTAAACATGATTTAAAGGTTCAGGAATCCAGTTAAAAGTTTCTCAAATAATTTGAGGAATAACGACCTATTATTAAGAGCAATGCAAATCATTTGCCATGAAATACTGTGGATGAAAGGCGACCAACAAGAGTTCAAAGTGAACTTGAATTATTGACTAAACAAATTAAATTAATAAAATATTGTGACACTATAGGGAGGCATAATAGCCATATACACTTAGCCCTTAAGAGTAACAACACACCAAATTTCACTTTTAGTGATAATTATTTCAATCAAAGCAAAGCAAGCTATCTAGTTTCATTTTTTAATTTCATTTTTTTTTTAACTTTAATGCTCGGTATTACTGTTACTTCACTGAAAATCTTAGTTTCTTTTTTTTGTCAAAAGGATGCACTTAAAATTAATTAATAGAAGATAGTTTTATTTGTTCCCTCAAATAAAAAATTCATCCTCTGCAAACTAAACTCATCAGTGGTGTTAATTTTATTAGCAAAATTAATATATTAAGTATAATATATTGTTTTCCTCAAAAACAAAATTCATCCTCTGCTTAATTTTGTCTAAAATTGTTATAAACTCATCTAAGGCATAATTTATTAAATTTATGAATTAATGTTGTGTAAATTGATTAAGCATTGATTATTCTTAAAATTTTGTGTATAAAGGAGGACATGAATGATCTGTACTTAAAGTAATAAGTTAACGAAATAAGTAATTTTTATAAACTGAACTTTATTACTCATATTGTGAGGTGAATATTAATTAGAATACTTTTTTGGCAACATATCCACCAACATATACTGTTTTTTATACCTGGATTCCTTGAATTTAATTTGATTCCCTACCTTCACCGTCGACTGTTGAAAAGAAAAGGGCAACGTCGTGCTATAAAGCTCGAGCTATGTGCATGTCCAAGAAACGCAGAAAAAGAAACATAAAAATAATAAGAGAATAGCACAATATAAAGCTATAAAATATATAATTCAAAAATTTCTAGAAGTCTGTGTAAGGGGTCTTACATTAAGTTTCTACTGAGAATATGCTGATAACATGTTTATGTACGGTGAAAATGATTCTTTATTAATTTCCAAAATATGCATGGCACATTTCTTTTTCTTGATATTTTTTTCAATGAACGGATTGAATATAATAGATTCACACTAAAGCAGCGTTTGTCATATTAAAAAAACTTAGAAATTTAGCATGGGGTGATAAATGGGTAAAGAAGTAGTAGTTTTTAAATAACATTATCAGTAGGCCTGAACATGAATGATATCAGTAATGGATACATTTTAAATAATTAATTATTTTTCATACTGTCACAGACATATTTAATCTAAGTAGTGATGGGCTTATACGAAAAAGGTTAAGGTGTTAAAGACATTTTGCTATAAAGTTACTGTCATACATGCTGTAACAATTCCAATACAAGTAGCTGAAAGTGCTTAGTACAGAAAACAACTAGCTGAAAACTACGGTTTCAAGCAAATTGAACACCAGATTCCAGGTGATGATGCTGCTTTCCTAAGAAGGTGGATCAATGTCATGTTTTGTAGCATCATCACTGAGCAGAACCTGTGTGTTAAATTGTATATGCAGAGTCACTTCTTGGAGATTCTATCTTTTACAATGGAATATTTCTTTTCTTATCTAAAATAATATTTTTCCTTTCTTTATTGCTTACATAAGACTCAAGACAATGTTTCCAATACCGTTATGGCATTTCAGTTTATACTAAAACAGCAATGGTTAGTCCTCAGTTTTCACTACACCACCAATGCATTGTTAATAATATCAATAGTTTAAAATAAATACAGATTTAACTTTTTCTAGTAATTGTCAGCAAATATTTTCTGCTCATGACCAATGTTTTTAAAATAGAATTACTCTTTCAACTACGTTAAAACACTAGTTTTAGATTTAATAGTTGAAGAAACAAGTTTTAAAACATAAAAATTTATATCCATATTCTTTCTTTCTATTACACGGTGTAGTTGTCACTTGGTCATAATATTTTTTTCTCAAATGGAAGGAGTCGGTTCAGATAGATTTAATACTAATTCAGGATTTAACAATTATGGCACTTTTTATTTGTATAATAATAATAATAATAATAATAATAATAATATGTAAAGAGATTGTATAATTTATATTTCTATTTTATTCTTTATAATATAATTATTGTTAATCAAATAACTTTTATTTTGAATTTTTTTATAAATTTTAATTACAAATAAAAGCTGAATAAAATAGTTAAATAGTAAACTAAAATATAATTATTGAATCATGTCCATGCGGAGAACAAATAAGAGATGTCAGACACAAATATCACTTTACCTTAATTCGCAATCTTCCTAGTAGGCTTCCTTCGGCTTGCATATGTTATCTGCTGGTGTCTCGGCTTGGACTGGTTTGGACACAAGAGGGGTTACCTGCGGATAAGACTCCGACGCAAGTCAACAGCAAATAATTCTCAAAAAGTCAAATCTCGTGATTAAGGGATTAATGAATGCGTACCTTTAATTGTTGGGGTCCATGCGTATTTATAGTTTATTAATTATGTTTGGCCACGTCATGGGTTGGGCCCTTGTTTGGGCCGCAGGTGGGCCTGGGCCTCGCCTAGGCCCCTTAGCTCGATCATTGTGGGCCTTAGGGGCTTTGCTAGTAATGTTTCGAATCTGTCAAGTTCTCGTTTCATTTTCTGAAGTAAGCGGTTTAGGCCGCTTACTCTTGTCCGTTTGACTTTATCTAGTAATTATTTGCATCTTTGGGGGTTATGTAGGCGGATTTTACGGTTATAGTAATGTTAGGCCGCCTAGGTGTAGTACATCAGTCCCCCAGCCTGTGTCGGTATACCTATAGCGACAAAAGATGAGAAGTGTGAACATTTTTGTTAGGCCGCCAGTAGAAATCATTTTATAATGTTAAATATCAGTAGCTTTTATTTTTAATAATTTAATATATTTTACTTATAAAAATTAAAATAATTTATATAATTTATATTTTTTTTTGGAATCATAATACAATGCAAACAAAAAAAACATACATAAACTAAAATCATCTAAAATAATTTATTAAATGAATTTATTATAATAAAAAAGTATTTTTATATTATCTTTTCACTTTAAATATAAGACAGATACAAATGAAAAAAAAAACGAAGTATTCAATAAATTATGAGTTTATTTATTCAATACAAGAGAAAGAGAAAGTTAATCCTTTTATTTTTTTTTATAACATTCAATGTTTAGGTTTAATAAGTTTTATAATAGTGTAAAAAGTGTAAATTATATTGTTTAAAAGTTATTTTATTTCTACTTAATCACAAAAGTGGAATAGTGGTTTATGTATTATAAGTTCTATATGTTTATTTTTATTATATATATTTTTTTATGTTTGTTAACAATTCATTCTACAATGACTATTATCTCTATTTTTATTTTACTTTAATGTTTTCATTCTTTTGATATCTATCAATCGAATATGGAATTTATACTATGATGGACGGATACGATATGTATATCGGATATGATACGTGTATCGGATACGACACGTATATCATACTTCGATACATTTATTATGATACTGTCAACATTCAATCTCGTTCAACTTAATAAAAATCTCTTTTAGGAAAAAATAAAATAAATTGAAATAATAACAAATAAAAAATAACATAAAAAATTAAAACAGTAATTAATAAATAAATAATAATAATAATAATAATAAAAGAAAAAGAAAAAAAAAGAAAAGTTTCTGTTTAATTAGGCCTAATCATTTTTTGACATTTCCAATCTTCTATTTGTGTTTTCCTTTTACATCTTGATTTTTATTTTTAGCCTATTCTTTATCCACTCACACCACCATTCGCTTTTCTACCACATTTTTTCTATTCTTACCCCATTCTTTGATTTCTACCACCTTTGTTCGAGATGGAGAAAATAATGATATTATTATGATAGTTAAATATATCTTCTAATGATTATAATCAATATTACTGATGATGATTGATATTGTGTTTTGATTTTGTTATAATTTGATTCTCATAGTGTGATATTATCAGAACCAATTCTTGCCTTTTAGATTTCTTTGTAATCAAGACTTACTTTATTGTGAGGTTCCATTAGAATTATAGTATTATGTATAGAAACACATTAAGTTGAAGGGGATGGGGGACATTCTGGACAATTCTCTCTTTTTCCGATCATCATTGATAATATTATTCCATCATCCATTTTTTCCACTTTAACACGTTTGGGAGAGGAAGTTTGCTACGTGGGTTCTTAAATAAGCTTCGTAAGCTTGTTAAATATGTTTGGTCATCTGTGTGATGTAAAGTTGATTGACATTTGAGTTTTTTATACCATTTGACACACTTTCACTTCAATGTTAGCCGAGAAACATGTTTGCAACATCAAATAAACATAACAAATTTGGCTAAAAGGACTAAATACAAACATTTCTAAAGTTGGGAGACTAAATTAGGCCAAAGTTTCAAAGACGGACTAATTCCAATTTTCATTGAAAGTTAAGCAACCAAAAATCTATTTAACCATTTTTTTATTACTTTTAGGGAAAATAAACATTTAAAAAAAAATCATATCTATTTGTATGTTTAATTAAAGATATCGATTTTAGGATGACTGTTGTAGGGTGTTAACACCTTTCTTACGCATAACCGACTCCCGGATCGAAAATCTATTTTCATAGAGCTTGTTCTTATCTTTATGGTTGTCCATAGTTTTCCATAATAAAGATGGGGCGACTCCAAACTCTATTTTTTTATAATTTTTTTTGTTCACCGTCGTGTTAGGATGTTGGTTGTGATAGATATGATACATGATATATACATGATAAATGTATGATTGTTATATGTGTGAATCCAAATTAAAATCGTATGTATCAAAGTTATCATCATAAAAAAATATAAATTATTTTCATCGGAAACGCAATACTACTTCATAGATTAGATACTTCATTGATAAGTATCAGTAAAGTATCCTGAAGTATCGGACACGAATACGTGACATAAATCAAAGTATCATATTCATCCTTTTACTCTCACTTGAATATGATATTCATATTATCAAGTTTCGTTATATTTGAATACATGATTTATTATGTGACTTTTTTTGTCAAATATTTGTTGTTTATTGAAAAGATGCATAAACACACAAATTTGTATACTATCTCCTGGCATTAAATTTATTGTACATTCTTCTCTCTTAAAATATAATAATTAAAACCATTTATTTATTTTTACTTACATTAATTAATTTGCTATAGATATTTTATGGTTTCAATAATGATGAATGAAAATAAAATAACTTTAAAACTAAGAAGGCAGTAAAATTCACAAATGAAAATAATTAATTTGATTTAAGAAAATATATGATAAAACTTTCTAATTCTAGGATTGTGAAAATTCACAAATTCACTAGGATTGTGTTTTATGATTCAAATCAAAGCAAAATCATCAAATAATATACTTCTAATTCTAACTCTAACATTCTAACCTTTTATAATGAACAAAAATATATTACCGACAAGTCTAAACCTGAATAATAAAAACTCTATGTCTAACCATTTTTATTATAAGTTTGCATTAATGGTCAAGATTCTAATGTTATGAATGACTAAATGTTCCATAACTATGTCTAGCATGTGAAAGTTATTAGTTGTTATATCCATATCAGGTTTCCCAAACTATTTTTCAACCAGCAGGTACTCCCACATATACAATCAATCTAGAATATGCAGTTAAAGCAAGAATAGAATACACGAGTGATGGAAAAGAGATATATCGAACAATAGAATTCAAAAGGAGTTAAAATACATTACACTCAACCCTCGTGAGTGAGGGAGTTAGTTACTCCTAGACATACTAAATACTAGAATAATAATGAATTTGAATGCCTCCAACCTTCAAAATTTGCTTCTACCATCAAGGGTTTTAGGTGAAGTGTTTTTCTCCCTAAAAAGTGTGTTTTGACCTCTGCCAAACTCTCAATTCAAAGATTCCCCACAACTCTCAGCTCGCTAGGCGAGTAGTGCATGATTTGCTGGGCAAGTGAACCTTTGTTGGGCAAGTGACTCGAATTGGATTAGGCTTGTAACTTTTTACTTGATCTTGTATTGAAATATCCTGGATATATATCTTTTTAATCATCTAATACTCCATATCTTTGATGATTTATAATCGAAGTAACCAACTTGGTAGATAACTAATTTTGTTTATAATCCTTTTAAATCTCTTAGATTTTCACTTATTTGCAAAATATAAATCAAATATTTATCTTTTTCAAATTTATTACATAAAACCTGAAATATCAAAAAACATAATAATAAAATAAAATAAAATAAAAAATGAACAAAAATAAAAACATGATTATGTCAATTATCAAATAATTTTCATCATACTTATCCTTCCATCATATTATGTTCTATAAAATATATTATAACACACTAGTGGAAAGATAGGTTTTGTCGCATCTATGTTTGCATTTTTTAAATATTTATATTATAACACATGCTATTAATATATGTAAATTTATAGTGTGGGTATGGATGCGTGCGGGTGCGTGCGTTCGTATGTGGTTGGATGTCTATGTGGGTGCATATGGATGCATGTGTGTGTGTGGATAAGTGGATGCGTGCATGTATGAATGTGAGTTTGTGTTGTCGCATTCGTATTTGCGTACATGTGTGTGCATGTGTGTGTGTGTTTGTTAAAAAGAAAGTATGAACTCAAAGTATCATAGATTTACATCATCAATAAATGTCCGCATTTTTTAAACATTTGTATTATAACAAAAGTATTGCAGGTGGTTTCAATTGTTCTGTGGCAGAGGCCAAATAGGCCTAGTCATAATCAAATTGTGGTGCTTGGGTTGTTATGCTCATAATTGAAAAGAGTTGTGCCTTGACTAATAGTTATAAATTTTGCCCGAGTCCACGCATAGGGCTTTCGAGATAGGATCACTAGGAAGATACAACATCAATGAGACATGAGCCCAACCCACACATAAGGGATTGACACCACCTCTAACCCAAAACCTTAAGGCAATGAATTTATGGGTCTTCATCCTTATATGATGCTTAACTCTCTTACTTTTACTCAATGTGGGACTTAGACTCACACTTGGATACCCAAAATCTCCTCCTCAAGTGTGAGTCCCTTCACATTGGTACTTCCCCCTCGAGTTTTTACATTTCATAAATCATGAATACCCCTTACTTGTGTCGTCGTTCACATAACGAGACACGCTCGCCTGACCCTCCGTTAGGAAGAATTTTGATACAAGAACATGTCTGAGTCAATCACCAAGACAAACCTGACTCTGATACGCCTGGTGGGTCTTTAGAGAGAGGATTACTAGGGAGATACAAAACCAATGAGATATGAGCCCAACCCACACATAAAAGATTTACACCACCTCTAACCCAAAATCTCAAGGCAATGTATTTATAGGTCTTCATGCTTATATGGTGCTCAACTTTCTCATTTTTATTCAATGTAGGACTTAGACTCACACATGGATACCCAACAATAAGTTATTAATATTTGTAAATTGATAGTAAGGGTGTGGGTTGTATGATTTAAAGGACTTGTTTAGCCATTTAGGGGAAGGGGTTGAATTGGCTATAACTGATTAATAGGTTCAATTTGAATTTATAGAAAGCCTTTACTTTAGATAAGATTGACCAACAAATAAGCATACACTCGTTACTGGAACACACATTTTCAATTGATTGAAAACATAGTTAACAAATTGATTTCACTAAACATACAGTCAGGCAGGTAGGCTAGTAAAATTCAACAGATTAAGTAGAAAAACGCAATTGATAATAAACTTAGAAACAACTTGCACAACCAATCAAGATTGTTACCGATCAATAGAACAAACACAATTGCAACTTCAAATTATATCAATTCACCATAATACCATAAAGAGATTGATTAAACCATATTTCCTGAAACTCCCTCTTGTAGATCGGGAATCACATCAGACAACACCTACAAACTTAGAAAGACCAAACCATGGTGATGACTCTCCCTAGCCAACCAAACATATTTCTCCAAGTCTCTTACCAAGAAAAACGTTCCAAGATTGCAAATAACACCTCACAAACAACTACATATTTGTATAGTTCAAAGAGAGTGAATTTTCCAAAGTATTCACATTGATTTTGCGCTCAAAATCACAATTGTTGTTGGTCTCTCTGAAAAATCAAACTTTATAGTTTGTCCGTTAACATATTCAATAAGTTGATTTATCTTTTCAATCTATTAATTTCACTTGTCTTAAGTGAAATCAGTTGATTGAATGATAATTCAGTTTATTGAAAGTGTTAATAAAAGAACTATAGCAGCTAGCCATTCAACTTGTTAAAATACCCCTTTTAATAGACTAAAAATTGCAACCATACACAAGACACATATACTATGTCAAATTATCTTCATGTTAAGCTTCAATCTTCAAGCTTCAAAATCTTCATGTGATAGTCATATTAAGCACACATTAAGCTTGATCAACACACCATCTTCTTCAAGTCTTCATTACTTAGTCAAGTTTTCATCAATTGATCATAAAATCATCGTGTCACTTTGCAATATCTTCATAAAACCTACATGCATCAAAGTCATTTGTATTAAAATAGGTGTGGATGTGTATGTGTAAATGTGGATGGGTGCATGTGCGTATTTGTATGTTTGTGTTATAATACAAATATTTAAAAAAATTGCAAATACAAAGGTATGACGACACATGAGTTCCCACTATTAATAATAATAATAATAATAATAATAATAATAATAATAATTTTGTAATATTAAAAGTCGAAACTAAAACACAAATTTATAGGTTATTGATTATACACGTACAACTTCAAACGGAATATGTCATAAAACACTTAACTCTAAATTACAAATAAATGATCATTAATAATTATTAATTTCAAATTTAGAATAAAGAGAAATGATAATAATAATTAAATGATCACTAAACTATATATATATTGGTTTGTTTTATCTTCTATATTTTTGAAAAATTATAAAAAAGTGTTGATAGAGTATTTTTATATGAGTAATAATAGATGATACGATCAATAATATTGAAAACACAAACTTGTTAACATAAATAAATAGGAGAGTAACTAAATACAGAATAATATTATATATATATATATATATATATATATATATATATTTTTTTTTTATTGCTGTGTATATGGACTCAGACAATTCATTTATTCTACTTAATGTATTAATTTTGCTAGTAAAATTAACACGACTGATGAGTTTAGTTTGATTTTGAAAAGAGTGTGGTAGCGGAAAATAAAGCGAAGAGGTAATTAAAATTTACTATTCCTGGTCATAACAAATGCCATTATAAATTACCACTAAAAGTCGTGAATATTCTCCCATGATAGATCAGACGTTTATACTGCGTAAATTTACAGTATGAATTACCACTAAAAGTCATTGTCTAAAAGGTTCTAAAACTTTTGGCTTTCATTTATATTGCTCGCGTAAGAAATAATCCTAACAAATATACTAATTGTAACCGTTATAAATATTGTAACAATAATATTATCAAATATTTAGTATTTTAAGTATGCATTTTTTAATATTAAATATTTATAAAAATATTATAATTATATACATTAAAAATCAAAGTACTAATTAAAATTTTATAACCAAAATATTTATTAATTTTGTAAATGTTAATAAAATAAAATTAAAAATATATTTAAAATAAAATAAATAAAGTTTAAAAATATGTTAAATATATCTTCAATTTCTTTCTCTAAATTCTAATAAAATATCTTTCTCTATACACTAATAGATTATAATTCACCACATGAAAATGATATTAAATTATACTCTAATTGAAATTTAACATAGATTTTTAATCTTGTACTTCAATCTATATTGTATGATAATAAACAAGATTCATGATGACATTAGTTTATTATATTATACTAAATGAAATCCTTTAATACAATTACGATAATAAAATTATATTTATGATAATGAGTTAAAAATTAAAAATAATTATATAAAAATAATTGAATATGTGTCTTAAAAACAATTTCATACATAATTGAATAAAATTGCACATAGAAAAAAAAATTATAAGTAAAGATATGGTAAGGAAAGTAACTAGGAGATCTAAAAACATAGTTTAGACATAAAAAAATATGTTAAATGTATCTTTAGTTCCTTTTTCCAAATTCTAATGAAATATCTTTTTTATATATTAATAAAAGTTATAATTCACCACCTGAATAATCTCACAATAAGTGCAAAATTTAAATTAATAATAATTAGAATTTAGCATAGATCTTTCATCTTTTGTACTTCAATTTATGTTGGATGATAACAAACAAAATTTATGACAATGACATTAATTTATTATATTATAGTAAATGAAATGCTTTTATACAATTGCGATAAAAAAATTAGACTTATGATAATGAGTTAGAAAAAAATAATTATGTAAAAATTGATCTAATGTGTGTCTTAAAAACAATTTCAAACATCATTGAGTGAAATTGCACATAAAAAACAAATGTATAATTAAAAATATGATATGGAAAGTAACTTGGAGATCAAAAAAGCCTTTTAGATATCAATGTAGTCGAATTATTGATAGATAATGAAAATTAATTTAACAAAACAAAAGTTCTTTAAATGAAACAAAAATTAAGGATAAAAGAAAATAAAGATGATTTTTTAGACTACCCAGTTAATGAAGAGTTTATGCCATTGAACACTTCAAATTGAGAATCAAACATTCTCTTGTGAAAAATAGAAATAATAAATAAAAATGTTAAAAAGGAGTAGAAATATTTTAAATGTGAGACATCAAAACTATTTGATTCAGTGTAATTGACACTAAAAAAAGAGCTTATAACGTCATCGTTTTAACGTTAGTTAATTGAAAGACAAACATAAAAAATGATCGGTGGCATTTTTGTAATTAAAATGAGAAGATTCACGACGGCCCCTTAAGGAATGGACGTCTTTATTGAATTTGACGACGACTTTATACTTACCTGATGTCAAGGGACGTCAGTTTCTCTCACCCCAACGTCAAAAAATGTTAGACTCGTTTACCGTGACGTAAAAAATGCTGAATTATGCTTCCCCTGACGTCAAAGGACGTTAGTTTCTGGTTGCCCCGATGTCAATCGTAATAAAATGTTGTATAGGGACTGCACCAACCACATTTTTCCTACGCGCTCTCATTTTTAGGCGAATCAAGGCTTTTATTAACGACGATTAGGAGGATGAACGAAGGTTAGATTTTCCCATGAAACTTAAATATGCGTTTGCGGTTGAACTCTCATGAGTTTTATTTGATTTTTGATGGATTGATTATCCCTTTCTGTGTTGCAGTGACGTTTGAGGTGGCGGCATGCGAAGCAGCGCTTGTGATGGAGATGCAGTCCCAATCTACGTTTCACGGTGATGTGTTCTTGTAGGTTTTTGGCCTCACGTTGGGTGCTATGCAGGTGTGTTCTAGATGTACTACACTGTGGATGGTTGGCGACGACGTGATTTTGCATCACTACAAGAAAATGCTTTATTAGTAACCACTTTTAGTGACCAAAAATTATTAGTTACTAGAATTACTAATTTAGATACAAGTTTACAAAGTAAAAAAATCATTGGTTACTAAAATAGTTACTATTATGAATAAAAAAAATATAATTGGTCACTAAATTGATTTTTAAAATTAGCTACCATAGTTTTGGCTACCAAAGAAAACTAGTCACTAAAAATTAGCTACCTAAGTTTTGGCTACCAAAATAACTTAGTTACTAAATTACTCTCTAATTAATTAGTGACAAATTTAGTGACCAATTATAATTTTTTATATATATTAGTGACTATTTTAGTAACCAATAAATTTTAATTTTGTAAATTGGTATCTAAATTGGTCACTATAGTGACTAACAACTTTTAGTTACTAAAATTGGTTACTAATAAGATATTTTCTTGTAGTGCATGATCTGTTGTTTTGGTGTGATGTAGTGGTTGCTATGTTTTCACATGTTGAGGGTTTGATTCCAGTGGCAGATTGTAGGTGGTTGATGCGCGACAACTCCTTCGTCAATGGTGCAGGAACGATAACTCAAAGGTGTTGCCATGGTATTTTGGTTCGTCTAGGGTTTCTGAGTTGGGAGAAGAAGATGGTGATGTGGCACAATCTGGTTGAACAACAAGGGACGTCGGGTATTAAAAGTCAGACGTCAATTTTAATGTCACCCGATACGATGTTAGGGTGCAGGTAAACGTCAAAAAACTGAAAATGACAAACGTAAAAAGTCTTTTTTGTATTAATGTGATAGTACACTATTTGAACATAACCACACTAAAGATTGTTACAAGAGAGAATATATATTGGAGATTTAAATGGATTTCATAGATATAGAACGAACCACACAATTATAAGATAAGAGAAAAAAATATGTTGCAAAAGAATAAAAAGGATTATAAAACCAAATACTAAGATTATATATATATATATATATATATATATATACTCATTCTTGTTTCCATCCCCAATTAAAAGTATTGGATATTATGCTTGTTCGTATGTCGTCAATGTGAAAATTACTTGTCAAAACTATGAATGAATTGGTACATTATAAACAGATTTATTTGTTATCCTTATTTGTATATATGTGTAGACTTTTGCCAAAAAAAAATATGCTAGTCAGATGTATTTGTGATTTGTAAATGTGGTAGTGAGATACGGATAGGGATTAAAATAGAAAGGCATGGTAGATTTTAGGTAAAGTAATTAATAATTTTTGTGTGGCAAGTTTCACCCCGTTTGCCCAGAAACTGGAATGAGTTGTAAGGCTTAAAGCCACATGGTGGGTGATACGTCATAAAGAATAAAGATTGTGTGTGAACCCCACACCAATATTGTGGAGGTAAGAGGATGAGGAAGAGACTTAAACCAAAATGGGTGATTATAGGGTAATAAGAGAAGTGGTGTTTTAGATTTGATTTGGGTTAAAGTAAACAGTGGTTGGGTGGTGGAACAACTGGAAAGTACTCATAACTAAATTAAAGCTACAATAATATTACCACACAATACCACCTTACTGCACCTTCCTCTTTAATTAGCCACTTGCATATTGCATGCGACTTCTCTAGCTTCTCTTTTCCCACTATAAATACCTTCCCATTCTTCCCTTAACGACTCGTGCAATCGAAAGAGAGAAAGAGATAACCTCAACTGAGGCTTCTCACTTTCACACAATCCTATCTACACCTTTTCGTCACCACTCAGTGAGTGATAGAGAAGAGATATTAGATTCCACCCACCACACCAAAATGGCCATTCACCATGAAACTTGGGCTTTTGTTTTCGGCCTTCTAGGTACACTTTATTTCTTTTCTCCATTACCAAAAACCTCATATGTTTCACCATCTTTTACCCTTCTCTTCAATCTACTCTTCTTCACTATTTGAAGTGCACAAATATTTTTCATTTTTAATATAAAGCTTTTGAAGTGAACAAAATCGGAACTACATGTGCCATGCAGATTAATTTCATCGCATTTTTTAAGATGTTTCTTCACCACAGGCTAATGGGTGTTTCTTGTATTTGTATTTTTGTTGTGTTCTATTAGGCAACGTCATCTCCTTCATGGTGTTCCTTGCTCCATTGTAAGTGATTTTTACTACTTTACAAAATTATGGGACGTTGAGGTTTTCTTCTAACTAGATATAAATTATATTCGATTGCAGACCAACATTTTACCAAATCTACAAGAAAAAAACTGCAGAAGGATTTCAATCACTGCCTTATGTTGTTGCACTGTTTAGTTCAATGCTCTGGATTTATTACGCAATGGTGAAGAAGGATGCTAGCCTCCTTCTTATTACCATTAACTCCTTTGGCTGTGTGATTGAGTCAATGTACCTTCTCATCTTCCTAATTTATGCTCCAAGTAAAACCAGGGTATTCCTTCTAATAACTTTTATATACCGATTCCTTCTTCTCCTTCTTCTCAAGAATAAATGATAAATTGGTTTTCCTTCTGTCAAATGTTACAGCTTTCGACCATCAAGCTTCTTCTCTTGTTGAATGTTTTTGGGTTCGGAGCCATGCTTCTTTCAACCCTCTACTTTACGACAGGAACCAAACGTCTTTCTGTGATTGGATGGATTTGCCTTGTTTTCAACATAAGTGTGTTTGCTGCTCCTCTCTGCATTATGGTAATGATTTAGAAGCCCATTATTTAAATCATAAAGAGAATGATTATGCACATAACTTTTAATGGAGCTTCTTTTTCCAAGATTTTTCACTTTTCGTCTATTACTATATTACTTCTTTTATTTTTCAATACACATTTCACTTACTTTCATAACTATTACTTCTTCATCTTCAACATTTTTTTTCACCTTTTCTTAATATATATGCTTTCAAAGAGAAATCAAATTCTCATAATTGATACATGCAGAAACGTGTGATAAAGACCAAGAGCGTGGAATTCATGCCTTTCAGTTTGTCCTTCTTTTTGACCGTAAATGCTGTCATGTGGTTCTTCTATGG
>Ga0214543_1005615_pt1 | contig 22876 bp, 28 predicted proteins | sample CNSS2metaG_FD_160094 | JGI IMG/M metagenome (GOLD analysis project Ga0214543, IMG submission 160094) | Root nodule microbial communities from cowpea collected in UCLA plant growth center, Los Angeles, California, USA - CNSS2 | ecosystem: Host-associated > Plants > Roots > Nodule | place: USA... | reverse complement strand
AAAGAAATATTTGTAAATCTTTGATAAGAGGTATACAACTTACTTAAGAAAATTATTATAATTAGTCAATTATTGTATTTTTAACTATAATTTCTTTGCTTTATTGCAGATGATAATATGCCTAGCTGCAGCCATATTGAAAATACATGGTCATTGATACATCTTTGAATAGCATTATTTCATTGTCCAGTCATAGATTGATATTTTGAACACCATGTTTGTTGTAGTACATATATTATAACAGTTATAAAGATTCTGAATTGTTGTTATTTTTATTTATGTTTGTGGCTTTAATGTATTGTCAAGAAAAAATATGTACCTAGATGTTCTTATTCCTTACTGCAGTACAGGTGGCTTTACTGTTATAAATGCATTACAGTTGTAAATTGTTTTTGTTTAAGTTTCTTTATATATTAAAATATCTGCAAAGAACATATACAACATATATAAAGTAACTTTACAATTACAGCCACTGTTTGCACGTGATACTGCATCTTTGCTGCCACTTTTAGGTAATATTCCTTTTTCACGTGATAATCTTTGCTCTTCCATTCTCAACTTCAACTTTACCATTCATTCACACTCCTTTTCAGTTACCCATATATTTAAACCTTCTATTTTTTTCTACAATTACATGAATGGAGATGGAGCAAACCAGTACATATGGAGCAAACAACAGAAGAATTCTTTTGAACTTCAACACCATCTACATCTGCTCTCAAGTATGTTGTAAATTTAAGAACAGAAATAAATTTTTGGAAAGCATTGATATTTGTTATTTTATGTGTTTTCTGGTGTGAATTGTATCATCCTGATTCATATTGTATCAGGCACATTAAGATTTCTAGATTTTTCCCTCATATAATTGTTTGAGTTAATGTTTTCATTTCGTTGCAGAGATAAATTTGTTCGTTTTTTTACTATGTTTATTAATTTGTAGCCATTTGGATTTGTCGATCGACATTTTGCTGTTGCTTATGAACATGAATTAGTTCAACAGTGGCACTTGGTAGATGTAAATGGTAAGAGCACGATAGTTACCTATAACATGGATTCAAATAACCCAAAAATCATAGAAGGTTGGAGTAATATGAGAGATTTGTATGACATCAAAAGTGACTCTCACATGCGGTTTCAGTATATGGAAAATTCTTTATTTCACATAATTATGTTTAAAGATGGTTGTACACCAAGGAGTTTGTCAACATTTATGTGCCGTATCAGTCATCAAGAAACAAGATCTATATTTTTAGTGAAATTGACAAAGTATCAAAGCAAAGCAAGTCACTTGGTATATGTCTTACGAATTCTTTTGATCATTTCAAGTATTATAATATCAATTTACATATAATTAAATGAAATTAATTAATGCACTAACAATAAAATTTGAATCATACAGGACTTGCCATCAAAGTTTGCCAACTTCACTCGGGACGAGAAGGTAGAATATGTGTTTCTTATAGGGCCCAAAACTATAGTCAATTGCAAAATCCTATTATCAAATAGGAATAGAAGTTCAACAAAGATAGGTCAAGGTTGGAAGTTATTTTGTGTTGAAAATGAGTTAAAAGAAGGTGATATTGTTATCTTCTAAACAAACAATGATTTTATCGAACCAAATATTGAGGTCTTTGTTAATGGTTGTTGTTGTGATTAGATTAAGCATATTTGTAAAATGTTGTTGTTCTAAATGATGTATTTCATGACTTATGTTTATTATCATTTCAATAATATCATTATCTAAGTTTAACATCTTATAGATTTATATTTTATTAAATTTTTAAAACAAATTGTTACACTTCTATAATTTATTATCAATAATAAAAAAAAAGTCAAAAAACTAGTTTAAGAGAATAACAATGTTATTAATGAGAGCTTTGAAAATCCTAAATCACTAACAGCCAAAATTCAGAATTGCAATCGAAGATGCAAAGCAAAATAAATACAACTTTCACCAAAACAAACCTTGTACAGAACACTGAATAATGTAAGAAGCATTCAAAAACAGGGATTACTAAAAGTGAGAGAAGAAAAAGAGTTTTGTATAGTTCTGAAAAGCAAAAGTAATACACACACGAAAAACCCGAAATGGGAATAGGTTGTTTGACTGAGTAAGAACAGAAACAGAAACATAGACAAGGAAAATGCATAAAATGTGATGTCGTTTCAACAACCGAGAAAAAAAATTCGAGAATAAAAATGTGCAGAAAGTTGCAGAGAAAAGGAGAAAGTTGTGGAGGATATGGAAGAGATTGATGGTTTATTGAAAACTGCCATTTATGTTGAAGATTGCTATTAGATGTAAAAAGCAAAATCTCAATTCATTTTGTGCTGTTTGAAATATTATAGTTATCATTAGATATTAGATATAATAGAAAATTGTTATCATTTTTTGTTACAAATAGGAAAAGAAAACAAATATTTATATTTATATATTTTTAGTAGTTTTAATGTGATTACATCTACAAAATTTTCAAATGTTTTCCTTTAAAATTTATTTATTATAATTATTATTATATTAGATATAAAAAATTAAAAATACATGAATGTTATTTAAAATATTATTGTTATTATTTTTTTTTCCAGCTTTTCTTGTGAATAGAATGACAGATTTAGTTACTAATATTAATTTGAAAGTGACATATGTAGTTATTAATATTAATATAAATATTAATTAAGTGGTAAAATTGTATTTAAGTGATGAATTTTAATTTCAATTTTTTCTTAAAATCAAATTATTATTTAAAGTTATCTATCATTTATAGTTGTAATTCAATAATTATTGTAATTTAGTTATTATTATTAATTTAAATTATTATTATTAGTTTAATTATTAATTAAGTGATGAAATTCTAGTTAAGTGATAAATTTTTAATTAAGTGGAAAATTTAATTTTCAAAATTTTTAGAATAAAATTATTATCTATATTATTTATACATAATAGTTATGGAGTGTGTTTAACATTTTTTTCCTTTTAATAAATTTTGAAATTTTTGATTATTGTGTTTGATTTAGGTTTAAAATTTATTTTTTTGTGACGGTTTGAGGTGTGTTATTTATAGATTATTTATAGATAAATATATTGTAATTCAATAAATATTGTAATTTATTAATTATTATTGATTTTTTAAAATTATTATTGATTTGTTCTCATTAATAATGTACAAAGTATAATATTTAAGTATTAATATTTATGTGAGAATGTACTTTTTGAATTTTTTGTTTGCATCAATAAAAGAAATGTTAAAAGCACACAAAGCTACATGTAAGAAATATGGAGTGGCACTTGTTTAATTTGAAGGTGTGGTTTAATTTTTCTTTTTAGGTGTGTTTGGATTAAAAAGATAAATTTGATGGGTAGATTTTTTTTAAGGTGTGTTTGAATTAAAATGATAGATTTAGTGGATGCATTTGAATGAATTTAAAATAAAAAGAAAATTAAAATTAAAATTGTTTGGATCAAGAAAAAGAGAAGATAGTATTAATTAAATTTAAAATTTTTAAATTTTGTGATTGATGAATTTAAATTTTTAAAATGTTGCTGATGGTTGTCATTTTATTATACATATATAGATTATAACTGCTGATAAAAAAAAAAAGTAAAGTTTTGTAATATGGACAACCGCATCTTTATATTCATCATAGAGGGAAAAAACAATTGAAAGCTACGATTGAATCATCTGTAAAACTTTTGGTTAAGTCGGTTATTGGACAAAATACTGACAAAATATGCGTGTTAGAAGTAAAATATGATAATGAGTTATTCTTGTAACCATACAATAATAAAGCACCTGTCACTTCATAACCCATGGTATTAATTTTCAGTACGAAAAGGAATGGACACAGTTCAAAATAAATGACCATCTTAGACCGGTTTTAGATATAGTAGTAATAATAATAATAATAATTATATTGCCCTTCCTCTTGTTTCTCTTCTTTACGATTAATGAACATTTCAAATTGTCTTTACCTTTCCTACCTTCTGTCTGAAAACAAAGGGAGATTTATATTTTCAAGCGATTTACAACAAAAGGTATAGATAATTGGTAGATTACAATGGCCACTGCTGTTGGATCTGAGAAACTTATTACCTTGAAGCTCACAGTATTCAGAGAAGAAAGAAAAGTTATCTTTGCCGAAGCAGGAAAGGACTTTGTGGATGTTCTGTGCAGCTTCTTAACAATGCCTTTAGGAACCATCGCAAGACTTGTACGCAAGGGGTGTAAGTCGCAGCCACCTGAAATTGCATCACTCATTTCGCTCTATCAAAGTGTGGAGAATCTCGACAAAGGGTGTTTTCCCACAGATACGTGTAAGGAAATGCTACTGCGTCCGAGAAACTCAGTGGAAGCTTATTGCAGGAGTTTGAAGATAAACATTGACGACACAGAACCCACTCGGTATTTTGTATGTGAAAACTTGATCAGTTGTAGACACCAAAGCCCTGTCTTGATAAGCACCTTCAGAAATAAAAGATGCAGATGTGGGGGTTGTTAGGAATTTAAGTGGAAGTCTAAGTCTCATATTGGTTAAAAATGAGAAAGTAGAGCACTATATAAAAATAAAGATCCACAAATTCATTGTCTTAAGGTTTTGGATTGAGAGTAGTGTTGGTATTTTATGTGATTAAACTCAGGTCTCATTAAACAGTGTTTACTAGCAAATCCTATTTCTACTGAAACATCTGACTCTTTCGATGGTTTTGTTCTGAGTAATTCCAGTTTCATGATCACGGACGATCTGAGAGTTTTTCCAAACTCAATGAATACAACTGTTAATGTGCTACAGAATAGTGGAATAAGAAACGTGTCTTTTGTAAGCGAAATGACAGTGAATATAACTAAGAATCAGGTTTTTGTACTTGCATTTCATATTAGTTTCTTAAGATTGTTTATTGAACGACTGTTTAAGGTTGGTATGATTATGATTATGTATCGATTTTTGCTTTTTACAGGTAGTGGATCTGTTGAGACTTAGTTTGTGCTCAAAGACAGTTTTGACAGATTTGTTCTTAGAAAAACTTCCCGGTGAGAGATTACTGAAAAGGAAAAGAATCGTTCTCTCTGATTTTCAAGCAAGAGATAGTGGTAAAATCACAGTGAAGATAATGCAGAGAAAATCTAATAGAAAGATAGTGTTTGCCGAAGGAAACGAGGATTTTGCGGATTTTCTTTTCAGTTTGCTGACTATACCTTTAGGAGGTGCGGTACATTTGACGAAAGGATTTTGTTATTTTGGTAGTGTTGATGGATTGTACAGGAGTGTTGTTGATCTGGATGACAAATATTGGATCACAAAGGAAGTGAAAAATAAGGTTGTTGCTCCTGTTCTTGCCGCACAGTTCAAAAGGGGTAATTTGCTACCGCTAATGTGCGACGTTGTCCCCAATTATTTTTGTTACGTTAACATCGAAGATCACTTTACTGAAAGAATTAAAGTCTGCTATTTAACTTCCACCCGTAAGAAAGTGAACCCCTTGGTAGAAAGTTGTGTGGCTTCGGTGTTTGTGGATCCCTTGTCTGATTCAAGTAACAACGTTAAAGGATATGCCAAAGGACCGACCATGTATATGGCAACAGATGATTTGGTTGTGACTCCTTCCTCCTCCTTTTCTGTTATGTCTTTGCTGAACAGTATGGACATCCCCGTTCATGACTTAAAAGAGAAAGTAGTTAGCATAGGCAAAGAGGAGGTAAGAATAGTAAAATAAAAAATTATGATATATATATATATATATAATATATATATAATTTTTTTTCCTAGCCAATTCTTTGTTTAGTTTCTATCTAAAATTGCTTTTCATCCGGTCCTTGAAATATTATTTTTTGTATATAATTTTTTTTTATATATTAAACCTTGTAAAGACACTTATTAACATTATGGTCTTGTTGCAGGTTGTGCGCACCCTACAAGCTTTGTGCACTACATCAGCCCTATCAACATTAAGTCTGAGCCACTTAACCAAAGTGAAGGAAGAGTGCTTAACAAAAGTGAAGGAGGAGTGCTGAGTTAACAATGACATTCTCCAGAGTTTACCACACATTTTGTGAGAAAAAGCTTTATTTGGAATTAACTATATTTTCTCTTAGAAATAGTCCTATTATTTCGTTTTTTTTTTCATTTTCCGCAATTCTATGTTTACATTTAAAATGTTTTGTTGTCATTAAAATGATTTTGGACTTTTCCAGCAATTTTGATGCCTTCTTATAATGGAGGATGTCTTCTTTACATGTGTTACTTTTACTTGCTCTGTCAAGATATTAATATTAAGATTAAATGTTGTCGAGATTTTTGAGATATATTTAATGTGTCAAGAGATTTTTTTTATTTATTCATTTTGGAAAAATAATTTAAATTAATTTATGTATCTGAAAAAAGAAATTTCATTTTTTTACTTCGCTGTATTGATTTAGCAATTTTAAATTTGTACCCATATGAATCCGACTTGGTTTAAGGTCATTTTCGAAAATTATTTTTATCCGTATGTATAGTATTGTTGGTGAACCATTTAAACTGAGTTCCGGAGCTAGTCTCACAGAAAATGTACGTTGTTTTTCAAATTAATTTGGAAAACTGTTCTTTGATATCATGAAAGACAAGTTTATGTATTTTGTAAAATGATTCATCAAACTTGGATTTCTTTTAATATATTTCGTAGCTTTTTAATTAATTATAAGCATAGTTTAAATGTTTTGACAAGAAAAAGAGGGAGCATTTCTAATAACTTATGTCAATTAATTGGGTTGATAAATGAATACCGAATATTAATTCATGGAATTTCATTTAATTTCCTTTTATTAATTATGTATTCCCTTTGTAAAATTAAAAAAAATTGAAGGTGACGAATTTCTTGTAATTGTTTTGAATGTGACTAAAAAAACATTTAAGAGAACATTCAATGAGAGTTAGAGATTATCCTAAGGGGTCGGTATACCAATATAATTTTAAAACAGTTTCTTTTAAAGAAACTAGCATCTGACACGGGTCTTTGTTTTTTTTTTTCTAATTGTATGTTAAATTTTTGAAGTATTTATTATATTTAAAAAAAAGTGTTAAATACATAATATAAAAATAATAATTTATTTGTTAAATACAATAATAATAGTAATATTTTAATTTATTGTAGTTATTTATTGTTTTTTATTTTTTATATAGTTTTTTATACCAAATTAATATTATACGAAATATAATAATAATAGTAATAATTTGTTTTATTTTTTAAATACATTTACATACATTTATTGTTTGACGTGAATATATTTATTGTTTTTAGATAAATGTAAAATAGGAATGTGTGTAGATATTACAATATGTCTTTTCAGCATTGCGAAATATATTTGATTTGTGACGTTTGCTTTTTCATTTGTAGATTTTTCGTGTATATCAGTTTCTTCGTCATCATTTTTAATAGAAGTGTTTTCTATTCTACCATGTTCTTTCTATTCTTGAAATATTTGCTGGTTTATTGGTCTTTTATCAATGTTTGTAAGTGTTCTGGAATACTTATTAAAATTAAAATAATTAAAAGTTATGAATTACTGTAGGAATGTCCTTTTTGGTTATTTTGGTTATTGATTTTAAGATTAATTTTTATAAGTTTATTAAAATATTTTATTTATTATAATGCTTTAGTAAAATTTATTTTGTTATACGGAGATCTATTATCTCAAACATAACAATGTCCTGTAATTTAAAATGATCCCTTATCTTTAGGGGTGGGCATGGATTAGATTTTTAATGATCCAATCCACATCTATTTTAGATCCAAATAATTAGATTAGATTTTTGACCCAAATCCATATTTTTAGTAAAAGTAGTTTGGATTTTTTTCAAATCCAGATCCAAATATTTGGATCAATATTTAAATCCAATCCAAATATTTGGATCAAGTTCAAAATCCAGAATCCATTTTTTATAAAAGAAATTTAAATTGAATTTTTTAAAACTTGTGTCATTAAGGCCCGGATGGGCCCGACGACCCGGACGGGCTAGACGACCCAGACAGGCCCGTTCGGGTCGTCAGGCCCGTTCAGATCGTCGGGCCCGTCTGGGTCGTAATGCTCTTCTGGGTCGACGCGCCCGTTCGTTTCGTCGTGCCATCCGGGTCGTAAGGCCCGTGTAGGTCGTCAGGCTCATCCGGGTCGTCAGGGTCGTCAGGCCCGTCCGGGTCGTCAGGCCCTTCTGGGTCATCTAAGTCATCAGGTCCGTCCGGATCGTTGAGCCCATCTGAGTCGTCCGGCCCGTTCCTATCGTTGTGTCCATCCAAGTCGTAAGGCCCGTGTAGGTCGTAACACCCGTCCGGATCGTCGGGCCCGTCTGGGTCGCCGGGCCCATCTAGGTCGTCCGCTCCATTCGAGTCTTTGGGCCCATTCGGTTCATCGGGCCCATTCGGTTCGTCAGGCCCGTACGGGTCGTCGGGTCCATAAGGGTCTTTGGGCCTGCTTGACCCGTTTGGGTCTTTGGGCTGCTTGACTTGTTTTCGTCATTGGTCCTGCCTGGTCCGTTCAGGTCTTCGGGTCTGCGTGACCCTTTCGGGTCTTTGGCCTGACCCGTTCGGGTCTTTGGGCGTCCCTGACCCGTTTGGTTCTTCAAGCCCGCTTGACCCATTCAGGTCATCGGGCTTGCTTGGCCCGTTCGGGTCTTCGAGCCCGCTTGGCCCGTTTGGATCTTCGAACCTGCCTGGCCCGTTCAGGTCTTCGGGCCCACCTGGCTCATCAGGTCATTGGGTCCGCTTAGCCCGTTCATATCTTTAGGCTCGCCGAACCTCTTATGATCGTCGGGCCTGCCCGATTCGTATAGGTCATCGAGCAAGGCTCATCCAAGTCTGAATTTAGCATAGTCCATCTCAACCTTTAATCTAACCCAACTAAAAATTTAAATTGAAAATTTGGGTTGGATTTTTTGGATTATCCACATTTAAAAATCTTGATTTATAAAATGGATATCCAACCATAAAATATATAAAATGTAGATTAGATTGAAATCTAGATCCATTAAATGGATTTTAAATGGATTGGATTTTTAATAAAATGGATTATAAATGGATTGGATTGGAGCAAAAGTGGATTGGATCAAGAAAATTAGATTTTTTGCCCACCCCTACTTATCTTAAACGTACTAATTGATTAATATAATTTTTACACAATATTATATATGATACGGTAACAATGTCCTGTCCTGTAGTTAGTATTTTATTTATGTGATAATATAATTTTGGCACTTGTAAGTATTAATTTATCAGTATGGTATTTTCGGTGGATTTAGTTGTAGATCGAATATAGTGAATTGAATTTATAAAGGGTTAAATATGTTTTTGGTTCCTCAAGTTTCAGTGAAATTTGAAATTAGTTCGTCTTCAAAAGTTTTGACCAATTTAGTCTTTTATCTTTAAAAATGCGTAAATTTAGTCCTTTTAACTGAATTTTGTTAAGTTTATCTAACGTTTCAAGCACATTTTATGATAGTATTTGAATTGTTTACACTGTTTGACACATTTTATTTTCAATGTTAACTCAAATATTATCATAAAATATGATTAAAATGTCAAAGAAACTTAACAAAATTTGGTAAGAATGATTAAATTCACGCATTTCTAAAGATGAAAGGCTAAATTGGTATAAAGTTTTGAAGAGGAACTAATTCCAAAATTCACTGAAACTTAAAGGACCAAAAACATATTTAACCCATTTATAAATGAGTAGATTGTCTCCATTGAATAGAAAAACCAAATGTGAGTGTTGAGTTCATAACTACATTATTTATTATTATTTTGTGGGTTGGTTGACGGTTGATATTGCTTTAAATGATAAGGCAGTTTTCTTCTCCTAGAAGTATATTATAGAATTTGTAACATAATGTTATCAATGAATGGAGAATAAAAAAGAAGATTGATGGTATGTTTTTTGTGAGTTTTGATATTTTGTATTTGCATTTCGATTTGTGTTATTTTGTAACCTCTTTCAGTTACGATTTTACAATCAATTATCCTTGAATTTTTTCGGTTTTTATGGTTCATTTGAATATTTAGTCCTCAGGTATGGTTTTTCAAATCTTCCTTTGTATATCTGTTTAGTTCAGTCTAATTTGTATAATGTTATATACCAGACTGGTTTCATTAGCTTGTCGAAAAGCTAATTTAGATAGCTTAAACATTTTATTAGGTTGATGGTAATTAATTTAATTTTATACGAATTAGATATATAAACCGCAAATATTATATAATCATCATAATTTAGATATCAAAGTTAACACATTTTTAATTTGTTATACATTTTGGAATATTTCTCTGAATACAACATTTGTTGTACAACTCTGTGGTTTTTTGTCATTATCATAGATTAAGATCTTTAATCCTAATTTACTCTAAATTCTAGAAACAACAACATACAACTGACCATGGCTAAATACTGGTTTTGGCAAGTATAATCCAACATAAGATAAAGATTGGCCCTATGACTTGTTTATAGTCATAACATAAGATAACATAATAGGAAATTGTCTTCTGATCAACTTTAATGGCCATGGAGATTGAGATGGGGACATAGACATACGTGGGATGTAAACCTCATTTCTCTCTTTGTTTCCAGTAATATTCCTTGCTCATATTACATGTTTTGCCAATCTTGTAATAATTAATTTGCTTCCATTACAGAGGCCTTCTACTTGATCCAAATTTCTTAGAAGCATTATAGGTGCTCGTATTTTCAGTTTGATTTTATGACTGGGTATTCCAGACGTTGTCAATGAATTTAGGAATTCTGGAGTAATGACGTCGTAGTCATCATTCACTGGATTGTCGCATCTATCAATTGAATCTGCACTTAGATATTCTTTCTCTTCTCCTGCATAGTATTATTAATAATCGTCATTAGACATATAATACAAACATAATATATATGAACTGTGTAAATATATATAGATATGTACCAGGAATTAAGAATAATATGTGTTCATTGATTTCTTCAACAGTTTCTATTCGACTCGCCAATATTGCTCTACTCTTCAAGAAATTAGCATTGCTATAGTTCTGTAATAGATAAGGATATGTGCTTGATACTATTGCTTTGATTGGATCATTAAAATCTGAAATCAGAAATTCTGGTGGTGTTTCAATATCCACTACTCCATCATTTGGTTCACATAATAAACCATCACCAAGTTTAACTATCCAATCTTAGAACTATTGAATTTCTGAAGCTGTACTTGTTTCTAAACCTGTTTGTAGTAGTCTCATGTTCTTGGTTAGTGTCATAACTTGACAATGTTCCCAAAGGTATGATGCATTGATTGTTGCATTTACAATGTCTGACCGAGTCCCTCTAGGAATGACAAGTAGTATATGTCTAAAATCACCTTTAAACACTACAACTTTACCTCCAAAGACTGAATTCGATTTTTTGTGGTGTTTCATTACATCATTAAGAGTTTTGTCTAATGCCTCAAAACATAATTTGTATGCCATTGGTGCTTCATCCCAAATAATAAGATCAACTACTTTCAATAATTTCGCTGCTTTAGATCCTTGCTCTATGTTGCAAATTGAGTTATCTATGGTTGGGATTGGAATTCTGAATTTAGAATGTGTTGTTCTTCCTCCTGATAACAAAAGAGATGCTATACCACTCGATGCCACTATTAATACAATTATCCCTTGGAACGTAATGTTGAAGATAAAGTACTCCACATGAAAGTTTTTCCAGTTCCTCCATATCCATACAAAAAGAACATTCCTCATATATTGTTAACAACAGTTTGGTTGACTTTTTCAAAAATTTTCCTTTATTCATCTGTTAAATTTTAATCCTCTCATTAAATGCTCATAAATCAATAATGACTATATAATTTGTACAATTTTAGTATAGCAAGTTAGGTAAGAATTATTTACCTCTCATGGAAGTGTAATATTTTTGAAATAGGTTATGTTCATCTACAACATTATAATCCACTTCAGAGTATATTAACATGTTTCCATAATAGCTGTAACAAAACCATCAGGATAAGGCATAAATGGAAATTGTGTTAGGCTTCTTCTATTTCTTTGTAACATCTCTTCTAGTTGCAGTAATGTTAAGTTCTTCAAGATGTCATTGCTTAATTGTTGTTCTGCATGCATACAAATATAGCTAGTCAAATGTTTATGTTAAAATATTAGTTAAGATTTTAAAGCGGCCAAATAAAATTTACAGTACCTGGATTTGAAGCTTTTATTCATTCCATATATAGTATGCCGTCAGACAACCATTGCCAAGTTTTTTCCCATAGTTGGTGTGGTTGGTTAACACTGTTAGATAATAGCATTGTAACAAAGTTTTCTTAGGTAGTGTCCAGAACCGCAATCATTTTCTTCTTTGATGGCTTCTACATATTCATTATCATTTGCTAAAAATCTGGATGCCTCATAGGCTTCTCTAAATGTAGGATACAATATATTGTCTACAGTACTGATTTGTTCGTAAGATAGTGACCCCTTTACTACTGTTAGCATTCTTCTTAGATAGAAAAGTTCTCCTGTACTGGACGACACCTGAATTAGTCTTTCAATTGTGTTTCCCATTTTCCTTGGTTTCCAACATCTATCTTTCTTTACATATACAAACTTTGATACCATCTGTGCATATGTTAAGCTTTTAGCATCTTCGTAGTTTTTGTCACATTCCATCCAACTTGTGAACATGGACTCTGCAATAGTTGGCTTTCTAATGATATCATCAATATAAACATCATCTTTGAAGTACACTGCTTGTTGTCCAGGAAGATGGAAAAATAATCTTTCTACAATGGGTTTCTTCCGTGAATCGAAAATGAAAAGATCCTCTAACATGCTTCACATAACGATATATATCTGTAATCAAGGTACTGTTTGATTTCATCTGATGGTTGATGTATAACACCAAATTCATTGCTATTATTAACTATAGCAACTGTTATCCTGTCATAACCTTTGTTGATGTATTTAAATAAGTACTTGATTGAAGTACTTCTGTTGCATCATTCAACATTGATATGAGCTTGATATTTAAGTAATAACTTTGGGTTATACAGAACCAAAAAACGGTTATCTATTGAAACATGATTCTTTACAACACATATTCCATTGTCTCTTCGACGATAGTGTGGGAAACCATCTTTTGAAATAGTTGTAATGCTTTGAAATGTTTTTGGGTAGAAGCGTGAGTATTTACCATTCTTCATGCAAGGAAGGGATTTGTTGACTACTCCACAAGGTCCATGAATCATATGTTCATTAACACATTGATGTAGCTTTAGATTTTGTAGTGGACATGGAATTTCAGCTGAAATTGCTCTATCAATGTCATCTATAGTTGGGTATTTGCTATTTTGGTGCAAAAACAGTAGTAGATGTGCATGTGTGATAATGTATATTTTTACCATTATCTAGGCTATCTTTTGCTAACAAAACCAACTCCTCTTGAGCTTTTTACCCACTTAATCCTCACTTTTACTTTGCTTTTGTGAATAAATACAATACGGGTTACATAGATATAATTATACCACTAATCCCCACTTTTGTGACCAATTTAACGATAGGAAGCTTTTGTCTCAACCCAAAGAAGTTGTCAACCAAAGAAGAAAGAAGAAAAAAAAAGCCAAAATTGAAGATATGAACATAGCAGTTCAAGGCTGAGCGCCATTCTTCTCACATTTTTGGGCGCTGAGCGCCAGAAGCCAGCGCTGAGCGTTGATTGGCTCGCAATTTTTGGACGCTGAGTGGTGCGAGGATGACGCTGAGCGGCACCTGAGCTAATGTTGCAAAATTAAACCTATTTCTTCTAGATTCTCGAGGGGAAACGATCTTTGGCAGTGGGATGCGTAAGCAAACTCGTTTTGGAGAGCTTGGAGGTGTGCTAGGGCTTGTGGGCACGACTCCTTCTTCCTCCTTGTATCTCTTTCTCTTCCATTTCTTCCATTTGCAAGCTTGAGCTCTCCATGACAATGGAGAGCTAAACCCATTTTTGTTGGGGTTAGATGTAACCACTGCACTCTTATGTAATTGCAATGCTTTGAATATATAAATGCCTCTTTCATTGAATGCTAGTCTTCTTGTTTCTTCACTTAATGCTTGCATTGATTTACCCATCCATTGAATGATTTTTGGTTCATTGGGTGTGGAAATATCTTTTGAAACCTTGATTTGGAACAAGAAAACTCAATGGAGCTTATACTTAGGAACAAGGCTTGACCCATTGGTTGTATTAAACCTTAGTGCATAAAGCAAATTTGGTTATTAAGAGTTTAAGGAATTGACTCTTAATAAGGAAATTTAGGCTTAATCCATTAAGGAATTAGGGTTTGAGTAAAATTGTGGGTTGGCATTGGCATATTAATTTAGAGGGTGTAAAATTGTAGTTGCATGAGAGCATAGTTTGTGAATTCTAACCCCGACAATATCCGTTCATATCATTTCTAATCTTTTCCATTCACTAAGTGCCTCTAACTTCCAAAGTTCAATTTTAATCATTTATGCAAAATTTAATTTCATACATGAAACTCAAAATATGGATTCATTCTTTAGTTTAAATTAGTCGCTAATTACCCAAATATTTAGTATACATGAGTCTCTTGGGAAACGATATCCTGGTCTTACCGGTTACTACTTGCTCGACCTGGTACACTTGCCGGAGTCTTAACAAGTTTTTGACGTTGTTGCCGAAGAGCCATGTCTAATACTTGACTATTGTGTGATTTTTTGACTTATTTAGACTTAATTCTTTTTTTAATGTTTACTATTTTTTTTAGCTTTATACACACATTATTTGGGCTAACTTGTAGTTCGAGCTTGTCTTTTTTATTGCTCTCTAGTGTATGCAGGGTAGGATCTGTACAAGGAGGACTGTGTCTTTAGAACCACTCCTTGCTGATCTTGAGATAGAGAAAACTGCCCGTAGAAACAATAGTGCCATAAGGAGACGACGAGCTCAAGCACAACAAGTTGCCCTTTACTCTCCTGCTTTAGAAACTCTTCCGTCAACTCCTCAGAATCTTGATTCATTTCCAGAGGAAGAAATGGCTGAAAATCCTCATGGTGATGGTAGAGATCGTGAAAGACGCACTTTGGAAGATTATGCAGCGTTCACAAGCCCTATCAACTTTAATGGTATTGCTTGGCCGACCGTCAATGCCACCAATATGGAGATGAAGGCAACTCTCATTCACTTGGTCCAGAGTAATCAATTCAATGGATTAACTCATGAAAATCCATACACTCATCTATCAACTTTCTTGGAGATATGCAACACGGTGAAGATCCATCAAGTAGTAGATGAGGCCATCCACCTAAGTCTATTCCCTTTCTCATTGGCGGGAAATGCTAAAGCTTGCCTAAAACGCTTCCCACAGAATAACTTAAATGACTGGGATGATGTGGTGGCCAAATTCTTGAACAAATACTTCCCCCAGTCCAAAGTCAACAAGGGAAAGCAAGAGATATTCGCATTCCAACAAGATGTTGATGAGTCCTTGGGTCAAGCATGGGATAGATTTAAAGGACTGCTAAGGAAAACTCTCGTTCATGGGTTCGATCAACGTACACAAATTACATTTTTTTCTTGGCAGGACTTAGATCCCAAACAAAGCTTATGTTGGATGCTTCAGCTGGAGGAAATATCAAGTGGAAGACACCGGAGGAAGGCTACGAGTTGGTAGAGAACATGGCAGCTAGTGACAATGACACTTATAATGAGAGAACCCATTTGCAAAAGAAAGGTGTCTTAGAGCTTCAATCCCAAGATGCCTTGCTAGCTCAAAACAAAATCATAACTCAACAACTTGAAGCTCTCATGAAGAAACTTTCTCAACTTCCTCAAGAACTTCAAAATGCGTCTCTAGCTCAACATCAACAAGGGCAATGCTGTGAATTGTGTGGGGAAAACCATTCTAATGGACAACGTGCCATGCAAAGAACATTTTAGGAGGAAGTTAGCTATATGAGTAATCAGGGCCATTAAGGAAATTTCAGTCAAGGATGGAGGCCTCACCAGAACATGGGCCAATCAGAACCCTCTAATAGACCCCCAACTCAACCAAGTTATCACCATCCCTCTTTGACTGACAGAACCTCAAAGCTTGAGAACATGATGTTGCAGTTCTTGCAAATGTCAATTCAAAATCAAAGATACACTGATGACTTGGAGGTGCAAGTGGGGCAATTGGCTGATCAACGAGGAAGTTCTTTTTCCACCAACACCGAAGCGAACCCCAAAGAGAAATGTAAGGCCATCTTCACTAGAAGTGGAAAGGAGGTTGGGCTAGGTTCTAAAGAAAAGGTGGAGGCTAGAGAAAAGTAAAAGAATGAAGAAGAGATTCAAGAGGAAGAAGTTGATGAAGAAATTGTCGCGGAAGAAGTTGATGAAGAGATTGTCGCGGAAGAAGAAGAGAATAAAAGTGAAAAGAAAAGATAAAAAGACAAATTTGTTGTCAAGCCCATTCCATATCCTCAAAATCATTCAAGAAAAGAGAAGGAGAAAAAATTAGCTCGGTTCAAAGACATATTCAAGCAACTTGAGATCAAGATCCCCTTTTCCAAAGCACTACAACAAATACCTTCTTATGTAAAGTTTACGAAGGAATTCCTTGGCAAAAAGAAGAAATACATGGAAGGGGAAACCATTGAAGTGCAAGGGAATTGTAGTGCCTTTATTCAGAAAAATCTTCCTCCAAAATTCAAGGATCCGGGTAGCTTCACCATCCCCTGCACCATTGGAAATCAAGATATGGGGAAAGATCTTGTTGACTTAGGGGCTAACATTAATATGATGCCCCTATCTATGCTTAAAAAGATTGGTGGTCTCAAAGCCAAGCTAACAAGGATGGCCTTGCAGTTAGCAGACAACTCCGTCAAATACCCCTATGGCGTGGTGGTGCAAATAAATAACCTTAAATTCCCAGTAGATTTTATGGTGATGGAAATGGAGAAAGATGAAGGGGTACCTCTCATTCTTGGGAGGCCATTAATGAAGACAACAAAGGTTTTTATCAATGTGGATGATGGAACGCTAAAATTGAAAGACCAAAATGAGGAGGTGACGTTCAATGTTCTTGAAGCTGTGCAAGAACCGACTGATGAACAAACTAGTCTTAAGGCCATCAATGAATTCTTATCTGTGACTAGTAGACCTTGGCAAGCTTCAAAGTTGCTTGAAAAGTGCTCTAATTATTTCTCTACGAAAGTGAATGAAGAGAAGGAAGAGAAAGATGACGTTCGAGTTCACCACCACTCTTTGATGGGAACTAATGAGCTTAGACTTGGCCAACTAATTGTGATGAGAAATGAACATTTGAAGATTTCTCCTAGAAGGTTCAAGTCAAAAGGGGCAAAGCTATGAATTATTAGAGACATCAAAGTTGATGGAAGGATTGAAATTGAAGCTCTTTATTCTAGAAGGACTAAATTGGTGACTAGTGATCAATTGAAGTTGTATAAGTGTGAGGTTGGGAAGGAGCACACCAAAATCACCAACCAAGCTTAAGCGCCTTACCCGTCAGGCTCGTGATGTTAAACAAGCAATTCTTGGGAGGTAACCCAATGTTCTCAATCGTTTCTCTTATTTCAGTTTGTTGCTTTAAGTCTTATTGTGAAATTTGGTGTGTTTGTGAAAATTGATGCCAAGTTGAGCATGTTTTTCTCTTTGTTTTAAGTCATGTGTGCATCAACCTTTAAATGTTGTTAGTGTGGTTTTAGGGTGCTTTTTTAAGTTAGTCTTAGCTTGGTTTTTTTTTTGAATACATGTTTGCATAAGTGTTGAGTGCCAAGGTTCAAAGGTTGAGAGAAAAAGCATAGAAATCAAAACTCTGCAGCTTTAGCGCTTAGCCTCAGTCAACGCGAAAAATACACCTTTACAGCTTCAACGCTTAACGCTAGATTTGGACGCTCAGTGCCACACTAGAAAGATTGAAATTCTGGTTTTTGCTAATACAGCGCTTAGCGCTGGAAATCGGCGCTCAACGCTGGAAATCGGTGCTATGCACGAGCTCGTGATTCAATTTGTATGAATAGTGTTTTGGCCCAATAAAGCTGACGCTCAACCTCAACCACTCTCACTCTCACTCTCCCTATCTCGACCCCTCACTCCATTATTCCCAATCCTTTTCAAACTCAAACCCTAATCTCACAATCCCCACTCCCAATTCCCCAATTTCATGAACTAACCTAGATTCTGCCCTAATTTCAACGATCACCATTGCTGCTCCCACCGCTTAGCCTCGCCTCTCATTCAACTGTCACTCACGCACTCACCTCTTCAACTTACAGACCACACAAACACGCACCTCAACACTCAACGAGGTTGAAACCCCTGCACCCACACGAACAACACCATTTTCGCACTCCTCTCCCACGCATTTTTGAGCCAAATCCCTCTCACTCGCAGGCTGAAGCAAATTCTAGGCGCAAGCTCCATTTTCTCGTAACCTCACGAACCTAGGCACTCTTCTCCCTTGCATCCACTCATGTACCCATTCTTGTTTTCTTTTTCTTTTAGTTCATATATGTTGTTCATGTATTAAATTCTCTATTTTTTTGTGCATTTCGTGAACTAAGTTAACGTGCTTCAGGTGTGCTGTGTTGGCCTTGTTAAATTCACTGAGTTGCATTGATACCATGCTCTGTTTTGTGATTTTGATTGAGATATGTTGTTGTTTTGGTTACTCTGAGATGTAATTGTGTGAGTTGGGTCATTCTTGGACCAATTTTGGTGATACTGCAACGCTGGTAACGGTTGGGGTTCAGTTGAATTTGTGATTGTTTAGTCTAGATTAGTTTGGTGTTCTATGTGGTTGCTGTTGCATGCTTTTGTCTAGATTAACTGTGTTATTGCTATTTGGATGGAGCTGTTATGTCATTTTGATTTCACTAAGTTGTTCATCATGCCACTTAATTACCTTGTTCATCATGCCCCTGTTTTGTGGTCTTTGTTGATTCATTATCTAGTTCATGTTGCTGACCTTAGTGTTGATTGAGTATGTATTGAGTGGAACTTTGACCTGAGTATCCAATATGCGAACCAGTCCAACTGGCATAGTTAGATCCTCACGTACTTGCACCTCATCTGACTCCAAAACATGATCTGAACTTGCAATATATTTCCTCAACTGTGAGACGTGAAACACATTATTCAAGTTGGATAGGTGAGGTGGTAGAGCGATCTCGTACGCCGTTGCTCCTATTCTCCGTGTAATTTGATAAGGGCCTATAAATCTTAGAGTCAACTTCCTTGATTTAAGAACCCTTCTGATACCTGTGGTTAGAGTAACCCGGAGAAATACATGGTCTCCTTCATCAAATTCAAGTGGTCGTCTCCTCTTATCAGCATAAGACTTTTGCCTACTCTGAGTGGCTCGCATCCGATCCTGAATCAATTTAACCTTACTAGTTGTTTGTTGTAGAAATTCAGGACCAAACACAAAGGCCTCGCCATCCTAATACCAGCATAAGGGAGTTCTACACCTTCTTTCGTACAATGCTTCATAAGGCGCCATACCAATACTGGAGTGGTAACTATTATTGTAGGTGAACTCCACCAAAGGTAGCACATCATTCCAGTTTCCCATGTGATCGAGTGCTCAACTCTAGAATCGTAAGGGAGATGCCCCTCAGCATATCTGTATTTGCCATTCCCAATCGGTATAGAGCTTGCATATGAGGTTCCAAAAGCTGAAGATGATCTAATTTTGCCTCTAAAGTCAGCAATCGCATATCAATCGTGGGGGTTGCATCTGGCTCAGCCTCTAGCTCAACTTGTTATTTGGCGCCTCCGAGGTCTGGGAACAATTGAGCATAACCTCTGAAAATAGGAAAAGTCTAGTTCTTGCGTTGCTTTCTCCAAAGGGGATATAGAAGTGTCGACCCCTTCCAGGCTGCAAATATGGGTGATGAAAAAGGGATGGCATAGAGAGGCATTGCCAGCAACATTGACACACTGTTGGATCTCATTAGCAATATACTGGCTCACATTCATCACCTGGTTGGTCATGATGATGTACAAGATGGTGGCTCGTCACTCCGTAAAATCAGACACATGGGAGCATGGAGAGATGTTGGCATGAAGAAAAGCTGACAAGAATCGGGCTAGGAGGTGAAGGGAACCTCGCTGAATCGCGCCCCTACGAAATCCTTCCCACGCCAAGCAGAATGTTTAGAGCAGATTTCCAGGCGCCACTCCTTCATCATCTAGTGTTGAGAATTGGCATTCTACATCATCAGCCAAATGGGTTCCCAAGAATTCATTGATCGTTTCAGCATCAAAGGGCACCCTTTTCCCCCTCACATAGCTGAGGAAGGTGGGAGCTGTAGAGGTGGTAACCTTGGCATTGGCATAGAATTCTTTAACCAATGTTATGCTGAACGTGTCAGGGTAGTTATCCAACCTTTCCCAACCGCGTCGACTCAAATCTTGTTGGAATTCATTTACTTCCCCTAGTCTCAGAATGACTTTCCTCTCTGCCACAAATTTTCTCTACATGACCACTGAGAAACGGTCTTCATTGTCTTTAGTGAGGAAGTGGTGAGAATAAATTCTCTCCTTGCGTTTCTGCCCTTTAGTGGGGTTGCCAATGGTTGTCTTGATTCTCTTGGGGTTGGAGGAAGATGCCATCTGTAAAATAAACATTCGGTACAAACGGACGATTCAATGTTAGTTTTGGAATGACAAATTCAATCAAAAAGACTATATCGAGAAAGATAAGGTCTAAGAGAATTAATTGCATATAAAGACTAAGCTAGAACAACAAAACATAGAGTCATTCAAGTGCAAAAAAACATTGTAGCACTAAGGCCTAACAACCCAAAAAGAAATCAGATGACTATTAGAACAAGAGGCAAAAACATGGCCACCACCTAGCCTCTTCAAGAGTGGCGCCAAGTGCCAGCTCTCTGGAAAGAGTTGCGAGGCGCCACCGCCTGGCGGAAAAATAGGCCAAAATGGCCATTTTAACATCCCTAAGGGAAATTATTTAATTAAATAAATAAATAAAAGTTGATATTCAAACGTCGAAATATTATTATGCCCAAACGCGGGAAATTTTAAAACATCGTTTAATATGCCAACATTCAATTAAAGGCAAAGTAATAATCTTATTACAAAACCAAATTTGCGGTACCTTGATAGTGGATGTTCGAGACATATGATAGGAGATAAAACCAAATTTGCAAAGTTGGAGTTGAAGGAGGAAGCGTTTGTAACCTATGGAGACAACAACAAAGGAAAAATCCTTAGAAATGGAGTCATAGGCAATGGATCCTCTTTCAACATCATGAATGTGCTGCTCGTAGAAGGACTCAAACACAATTTGATAAGTATAAGTCAACTATGTGATAAAGGCTTTAAAGTCATGTTTGAACCAAATAGTTGTTTGATATATGATGCACATGGTAGTATTATTTTGATAGGCAAAAGAGTCAATAATATATATCTACTTGACCTGCATTATGCATCATTTAGCATCCATTGTTTTCTTTCAAAAGAGGATGATACTTGGTTATGGCATAGAAGACTTTGTCACATACACATGCAGCATTTCAATCGGCTGAATAGAAAACAACTGGTTGAAGGACTACCAAAACTCAAGTTTGAGAAAGATAGAGTGTGTGAAGCATGTCAAAAAGGAAAACAAACTAAGGTCTCTTTTAAATCCAAAAATGTTGTTTCAACTGAAAGACCTTTAGAGATGCTTCACATGGATCTATTTGGTCTATCTCGAACCATGAGCCTTAGTGGCAATCTTTATGGATTAGTCATTGTTGATGATTTCTCTAGGTACACATGGACTTTGTTTATAGCTTCCAAAAATGACACTTTTCATGCTTTCAAAAGACTTGCCAAGATGCTTGAAAATATAAAGAGTTCCAAGATAGTGTATATTCGAAGTGACCATGGTGGGGAATTCCAAAATGAAAAGTTTGAACACTTTTGTGAAAAGCATGGCATTAACCATAATTTTTCTGCACCAAGAACCCCACAACAAAATGGTGTTGTTGAAAGTAAAAACAGGTCACTTGAGGAACTAGCTAGAACTATGTTGAATGAAAACTCACTACCTAAGTATTTTTGGGCTGATGCAGTCAACATTGCTTGCTATGTTTTAAATAGAGTGTTGATTAGGCCAATTTTGAAGAAAACCCTTATAAGATTTTCAAAGGGAGGAGGCTTGTTTTAAGTCACCAAAAAGTATTTGGAAGTAAGTGCTTCATCTTAAATAATGGCAAAGAAAGTCTTGGCAAATTTGATGCAAAAGCGGATAAAGGTGTTTTTCTAGGCTATGCTACACAAAGTCATGCATATAGAGTCTATAATAAGAGATTGATGACTGTTGAAGAGTCTATGCATGTTGTATTTGATGAAACTAACCCAAAGTTGCAAAATAAAGTGCCAAAGAATGCAGATGAAGAAGATCTACTGGAAAAACAAATTTCTGTTGCAGAAACGTCTATTGCTGTAGGAAATCAATCGGCTGAAAAGGCAAAACAATCGACTGAAAAAGTTGTAGACAACAACTTGCCCAAAGATTAGATCTAGCCTAGAGGTTTATCAAAGGACAACATCATAGGTGATATGAAATATGGAGTATCTACTAGACGTAGGATTGTATTTTGTGAACATGTTGCTTTTGTATCTCAAATTGAACCTAAGAATGTGAATGATGGTTTGAATGATAGTAATTGGATTGTGGCTATGCAAGATGAACTCAATCAATTCACAAGAAATTATGTGTGGTTGCTAGTGCCTAAAACTGATGATATGAATATAATTGGAATTAAATGGGTTTTTAGAAACAAAATGGATGAAGATGGTAATATTGTAAGAAACAAAGCTAGACTAGTTGCTAAAGGTTATAATCAAGAAGAAGGCATTGATTTTGATGA
>Ga0214543_1005614_pt1 | contig 22881 bp, 10 predicted proteins | sample CNSS2metaG_FD_160094 | JGI IMG/M metagenome (GOLD analysis project Ga0214543, IMG submission 160094) | Root nodule microbial communities from cowpea collected in UCLA plant growth center, Los Angeles, California, USA - CNSS2 | ecosystem: Host-associated > Plants > Roots > Nodule | place: USA... | reverse complement strand
TAAACTCAATAATATATATATATATATATATATATATATATATATATATATATATATATATATATATATATATATATATAAAACGTACGTGGTTACGTACGTATGTATATGAATCTAAGTATATGTATAATACATGTTACATATTTCGTTAAATTTGGAAGTAAGGTGATAACGTTAATAAGATAACAACTTGTGGAATGAATAAATATAATAATATAAAAGGTTTTCTAGATAATCCTTTACAACCTTTTGGTGTGATTTTGGGAATTTCAACAAATTGTATAATATTATACCTTTTTCTCTTCCTCATACATCCTTCAACACGTTAGACTACAGAATAATATTTTTGTAACATTGCTGAAAAAAACAAAATGCGCTTATTATATACATGTGTGTTTATTTATTTTATGATAATAAAAATTAAAAAAATCAAATAATTTTTTTAAAAAATATAGTCATTTAAAGAATAAAAGTAGTGAAATAATTATTTTAATTTAGAAAAAAATTATATTTAAAGGATAAAATTGAAAAGTAAATATAAACACCAAAAAACAAATTTCTTTATATATAAATATAGATAAATTGAGTTGGTTCTAAAAAAAATAAACCTTAAAAGAGATTAAACATGACTTTTCTGCTAAAACATTCTCACGTGTAGCTTCTTTCCTTTAATATCACCATATTCTTCGTATATTTAATTAAAAACATACTGAACAAGTCGCTAAAGAAAAATTTTAATAGATAAAGGCATGGTTAGTGTCAAATTCATGAAGAAAAAAATAATTAATAATTATTCAACCAAAATAGTACTTATAGCAACCACAAATTTTCACATATAGATGAAAAATAATGGATAACTAATATTTTTTAATTAAATTTAAGTAAGTCAACAAATGTATCAAAAAGTGATAACCAGGCTTTTTTATTGAGAGGGGAAAGACATGCAGCAGATAATAATGTTACCACCACCTTAGCATAAAGAACCCAAAAGCCTATAAAAAAATGTATAGATTCGTAAAATAAAATAAAAAAACCCAAGTATGCATTGTATTAAAATGTGAAAAATGGATTTGATATATCATTTATATTGCTTTTCGTCATTTTGTGTTCATATAATTTTAGTCCCATTGAATCTGAATACATGTGAAACATTAAGCGCATGAACGACAAATACACTTAGAAAAAGGGACCAAAAAGTCTCAGACCTATCACCACTTTGCTGGTGTAAAACCAAAGTGCCAGCAAGGTGAGAAAGGAATTAATTTTCTTTTGATTTGAGAAATAAGAAAAAGTTGAAATTCATTTAATTACACGATTAATTTTGATCGAAGAGAAATTAAAAAGGAATTGCAATGAGATGTTGCGTAACCCGTGCTAAATGTAAAAAAAGAAAAAGCATGTATATTGAACTGAAGTTATTATTATGGTAGATAAGATAAGATAGGTAATGATGATAGTTATAGTTATAGATGTACTTGTAATGTACACTTTTGTTTGTATCGTGGAGTTACCTTCCTACTGGGGACCTAGAAAAGTAGTTTCATTTGCAATAACTTAAAAGTCTAATTCACACACACACACTCACACGCATTCTTTCTTTCTTTTCAAGACTTTTTTGGTCTTGATTTGGTTACATCGATCTAGGACTAGAACAACTGGAACAACTAGAACAACCCATCTGTACTTTCCTCCAGTGACATGTTGATGAGATCTTCGTTGCACTGAGGTGCACCATCGTCGAAAAGCCAATTCTCCAGCAGCATCAGAGGCACTTGCGTCTCCACGATTGGCTTACTCTCCACCAAGTTCGTGTTCTCTTCGGATTGCGAACGTTCAGACTTGAAGCTCCACAAGGAGTCAAGGTGGTCCTGCGTGCATGTCACGGTGCTTTGCGTTCCCTCGCTCGAACTAGACCCTGTGGTTACCATGTTGTTGTTGCTGATGGAGCAGTTTGTTTCGGTTTTGTTTGGGGATTTTTTCATCCAATTGTCCAACAACCTCGCTATGTTCTCTGTGCTGGAGGCGTACAAGGATGTTGCTGTTTTGTTTGGTGATGCGGGGTGGAAACATTGGGAAGAAGAAGAAGTGGAGGGTAGTTTGGTCTCGGGGAAGATTTGGGTTGGTTTGTCGAGAGACAAAGCCTCGCATAAGGCTTGTTTTGCCATGTGGATATCTGTTTGAAGTCTTCTCTCCCACTGACCCTTTAGCTGCGAACACGAGTTTCCCTTGTCGTAATTGTTACCTTCATCATCACCCTCCTCACTCTGCATCTTCTTCAGCTTCTTTTTCAAATGGGTATTCCAGTAATTCTTTATGTCATTGTCTGTCCTCTGTGGAAGATACGACGCTATTGCAGCCCATCTGCACCCGTCATAAATTCATCTTTATCAAAATCAAATCAAACGCATCCCAAAAAGTTTTTCTTTTATACAAAATTCCCAACCTTTTACATTCAGATAAAAATCCAAACTTTAAACTATCAAGAGCTAAATATATTTGGTACCTGTTACCCAAAAGGGCTTGGAGGTGGATTATCATTTTCTCTTCATGATCGGTGAAATTCCCTCGTTTGATTCCAGGTCGGAGATAGTTGGTCCATCTGAGTCTGCAGCTTTTGCTGCATCTCATCAACCCTGGAACAAAAAAGGAAAAATTAATGGAATCATCATAACTTCACCAATTTCATTAAAGTAGCCTGGTTGCAGAAGAATGAAAAGGAAGAAGAGGGAAGAAACAATAAAAGCATAGGTTGAATTTAGTTACCTGTATTTGAGGGAACCAATCTCCAATTCCCGGGTCCATGTTCTTGAATGTAAGAGACCAAGATGATGTCTTCCTCAGGAGTCCATGGCCCTTTCTTAATCCCAATTTTGTCACAGCAAGGTGGTCTTCCCATTTGGTATGAAGGAAAATAAAAAAAGGTGTAGATAGTGATACTTTTATTTTCTCTTGCTCCTTTTTCTTCTTTCCTTCTTGTGTTGGGGGTGTTTGAAACGCAAAGACAAGGTTCTGCAACTGGGACTGGGTTGTCTATTTTCCATGAGTGATATATATATAGGGAAAGAGAAGAACTTGTTGGGTTAATGGCTGACTGCACAAAAAAACTGAGGTGGTAAAATTAGGAAAAAGAGTCAAAAGAAGCATTTACTCAAGCATTGCAAAAGTCAATCATGCGTCCACCCTTCACTCTCTTTCTATATTAACATTTCACACACACAAATCAGTCGGCATTCATTATTATGGTAACAGTGGAAACATTCATAAACACATCCCTACTTCGGATTATGTGAAAAATACATGAGAAACTAAAACACAAATCAAGTGTACAACTACTTAAATGAGCTCAAAGTATTTCTAAATAAAATTATTTTATTTATTCCTTTTTTTATTATTTATTAATGAAAATTAAAAAAATTATAATTAATTATAAATAATCCACAATAAATTATGGATACTGTATAATGAATTATGTATGTATATAAAAGACACTTCAAAATTTTATTATTTTAATAACATAATTAAATTGTTTTTCACCAAAAGACAATGTCCCAGAGAACTACATTATTTGTGTTCAAAATAGACTTTCGTGGAACATGGAGTACTACTATATAATTTTAATTGATTATCAAAATCAAAATCAAAATAATGGTTACACTCACCTCTTTCTTTCACATATTTAAGATGTTTAAGATTTAAAATTAATATATATATATATATATATATATATATATATAAAATTAAGAACATCTAAAAATAATAAATATTGGTATTGGATTAACTATTTTTACTTAATGCATTTGTAAGAATGTATGATTACTTGTGAATATTAAATAATAGTAAATTGAAAATTTTAAATTATGAAAGTATAGCTTCTAGAGGAAATGTAAAATTTAGAAAAATGGAAAAAGAAGTAATATAAAAATAATAGCACTTTTTATTGATTTTTTTTTTCTTTGTATTTATCTCCTACTTTCGTTTCTTTGAATTTATTTTTATGACATTAAATGCATTTAGTTTTACTAGTGAATATTATATAATAATATATTAAAAAACTTTAAAAATTCTAAAATTACATTTTAGAAAAAAAAATATCTAAAGACAAATGAAAAGAACATAATAGCAAAATAAGAGCGCTCTTTTATTATTTCTCTTACTTTCTTTTCTTTCTATTTATTTTTGCATTTTTGCGACATTGAATGCATTTAACTTATATTAAATGCTTTTATAATAACAGTGAAAAAGTGTAAGAAATGACATTTTTTTTTCTTAAAATAAAGCGTCAGATTTATTAGAAAATAATAATAATAATACTACTTCCTACTTTATTATCAGATAAAAATCAAAGCTATTTTTATACAAAAGAAAAAAATTATTTTACGAATTGATAAATTAAAAATGATATATACATGTAGAAATGATTTACTATATATTATAATTTCATAAAAACATTTTAATTGTCGATTAATAGCCTTAAAATTTGAAACATTAATTATTTGCCATTTATTTTGAGACTTTGCTTAATAGTGTGAATGAGGGTGCATAAAATTTTCATTTTTCTCCACAGAATAGTGTCCAATAATATAAGGTTTTGGATATTACAAGTTGTTTTCATGGTAATTAAAACTGAAGCCTTGTGATGTGTGCTTGATGATCGTGTGGTTCACAGGTTCTTCAAGAACACAACCTTTTCAACTTCTCCATGCTATCACCGGTCGGCATAATGAAGAAAGAAGAATGTTAGTAGTATTGTTTATTAATTTTTGTATTTTTCCAAAACTTCCTTTTATATTTATACTTCTTTTTTTAATTTGTACTTGTCTTTTATTAATAAATAGTATACTTAATATTAGAAAAATACGCTGAGGACATGTGGCCCTCTTCAAACTAGAAATACGACTTTCCGGTATCTTGTCGGTTATTAATTTAAGTGATGGACTTGATTTTTTTAATGATATAAAAGTAGTGATTTTCTTCATATTTATCTTCTTATATTTTGACGTCTCCTTCGATCAAAGTTATTAGTTTCATGAAACTCAAATCTGATTGTAACAACATCAATAGTGTAAGTTTTTTCCTGATTAGAGTTACATTTAATTCTATCATGATTCCAAAAAATTTAGACAATATCAGACTAACTGTGTATCAATAATAAATTTATAATGATTAAAAATGAATAAAATAAATTAAAATTAAAATTAAAATGAATAAAATCTACCATATTCTTTTTCCTAAGTCCTAGTATTTTTCTTGTAAAAGTTCTATCACAGAGTTGAATTGAGTTGACTAAGACTGTGATAAATTTATTATTTAATTTATTAAAAGATATTATATTATATTAAATTATTATTTTTTATTTCTTTTATGTTAAATTCAATTTAATTTAGTTTTGAGTGAATTGGATTGAATTTGATTAATTGAATCCAAATTTTTTAAAATATGAAAGTTCCAATTTTCAAATATCAATTTAATTACAAAATAATGTAGTAGTTAAAAGTTGAGCTATCATTCGGTTTGCTTCAAAAAAATGTAGTATTTGAAAAAGTTTTTGTAGTTTTTATCTTGAATTCTTTGGACAATTTTAGGTCTGTCAGCCCGTCAAGAAAAGAGTAGGTCGGGCTGAGTTTTCTAATTCACTAATCCGTTGTGGTCCGGTCTGTCTAACTCACCAAACTAGTAGGTCAAAGACGAGTCAACTCGTCCTAGTCTGCCAACTCTTTTATTTGTTCTAATGTTTAAAAATTAAAAAAAAATATATATTTTATATTATATAAAAAAATATATATATATATATATATATATATATATATATATATATATTTATAGACAAAATTTTTTAAAAAGTTAAAAGAAAATTAAAAAAAATTAGAAAGTGACGGGTCAGCCCGTCGGGCTAGCCCGTTTTGATACTACTGGACAGTTTTAAAAACTTTAGATGTATAGGAACCTATGATATTATGACGATTAAACTTTAAATGTGGTATATTTAATAGATTCTTAAGAGGATAATATAATGACACACAACTTGAGACATTTATACTTTTTGTGCTAATGATACCTAGTACAAATAATATTTTCTTATATGTGAATTATGGTACACCCAATAGTCTCACATCGCTTAGGAGTCGAGGTCAAGTGTAGTTTAAATACTCCTTTCTCCTTTCACTCTCTAAGACACTTTGTAAGGACAAAAATTTGATGAAATTCAACGCTCCAAAGTGGACAATACCTTAGAAGCGCGATGGTCGTTCCTAACGATGTTGTCGGGTTGGGTTAGAACAATGTGTGCACCAAAATAATTACAAATTACCCATTTGTTGGTGTGCTTTTTACCCACGCAATGGCAACGAACGCAGGAGAATGGTTGAATAAAATGAAAAATGTAAGACTTTTAGGGTTGAGGTGAAGAAGAAGACGCATACTACAACAATATTAATGTTTGTTTGTCTAATTTGAGGATTGCGATGTGGTAGAGGTTAATGACAAAGATGAATGACGGAGAAAAATCAAGAGGGGTGATATGAAGAAGAAGATGCACCACCATAGAGTGCTTAGGTTGTTTTGTTGGAAAAGAAATTGAGACTAAGCTAAACCAACGGGGGGTGATATGAAGAAGAAGACACATTGCCACTAGAGTATTTAGATTTATTTTGTTAGAAAATAAATTGAGACTAAGCTAAACTAAGTCGGGGTGAATTTGTTTTTATAAATTTATTACAAAGAGCAACCCCTTCTTAAACTCTTCTTGAAACCAAGTCTAATTAAAAATGAAATGCAATTAATTGAGGAATTAAGATTGATAAATAATGTATATAAAAAAATGAAAGAACAATATGCAAAAATTAAGAAAGAATGAGAAAGATTGCGTACAGATTTATAGTGGTTTAGATCAAAGCAGATCTTAAATCTAATCTTAACTAATCAACCTTAAAACAATCGAAATCCATTATCTTTATATGTCTTACAAACACTCAACACATGTGAAGCATATACAAGATATGAAATAAGCAAATCAACTTTTGAACACACCCAAGGAGGAGGATATGTTCTGCCCTTGGACACCAATAGGAATACATCAAACCATTCTTGAAAACCTTCAAGAGAACAACATTTCAACCCTTGAAAGAAAACAATGCATGATTAACCCAAAAAAATCATGAAAATAATCATAGAGAATAACATATGCTAGAGAAAAAAAAAAGAATTTATAAAACCTTTTAGAATAATCAATTATGAATGTTTGTAATTGATTATCCTTAACAAGTGATGTGATAACGAAAAAAATCACTCTCAATGTATAATAGGTTATTTATTGCATAAACATTATAAAAAGGATAATCAGGTATATTTGATGTTATTTGGTTATCTAATCCATTATTTAAGTAAAATCAATTGAACATTTCACATTTCAATGAATTAGAAAAGAAACTATAAGCATCAAAATAGGCAAAATGTGCATCATAAACATTAAAATTAAAATTCACAGAAACACAAATTTACTTAACTGAAAATTCATAAATTATCTAGACTTCTAATTTCATAGAATTGACCTTTAGTAAAAGGCTTAGTGAAAATGTCAACTAGTTGATGATTTGTGTTCGCATACCTTATTATGTAATATTTTTTTGCTATATAATTTCTTAGAAAATAATATCTAACCTCAATATGTTTAGTTCTAAGGTGAAAAGTTGAAATTTTTGGTACAATTTATTGTACACTTACTATCCCATTCCTATGGAATGTGATCAAAGAAGTTACAATTATGATTATATAAAATTGTGCATGTTTATAATTAGGATATTTACTACTGATGATACAATATGTCACTTTGATGTTGTATATGTATGGAACTCATGAGTAGATATATTATATAAAATTTTGACATCTATATTGTCGAATAAATTGTATGTTTGTAAATAATTGAATAGAGACAAAAAAATTTGAGTTGTGTTGATAAAGAAATGTTTTATGAAGGTAAAAAGAAGAAATGTCTTCGATCAATCGAATTTTAGTAATGTTGATCAAGTAATGAGAGAGTTGGTCAAGGAATATAAAAGTAATGACATTTAAAGTTAAGAGTGAGCACCATTGTTCAATTTTTCAATTAGTCACTCAAACGATAAGAATTATGTTTCAAGCCATAGTCCATAGCTTGAACGATGAAGATACCAAACTAATTCTCTATCTTGTTAGAGTTTAGTCGATCAAAAACTCATTGGATGCTCAAGTAAGGAAAAGGCTAAAATTCTCTCTGCTCCAAGGGTTTAAACACTCAAACTCTAATGGTTAAGTGATGAAGAGACATAATTGATTATCTCTCTTCCAAATATATATCAATGAAGTGTTATTATAACTTTCAAGTGTTGTTATAATACTTAAGCAAAATATCATATCGGTCGAGTGTTGATTTAGCAACTTGAGCAAGGAATAATCAATGTTAATTCTTTTTTCTTTGGATGAAAGTTGCTCAAATGAGAAAGAATATTTGGCTAAAGCAATATCTATTTGTTTTTATAATTCTATGTGTAATGAATTTAAGTATTTGATTGGATCAATAGATGGGATATATATATATATATATATATATATATATATATATATATATATATATAGGTGATAAAGATATGTATGTAATGAATGATATTCAAATTAAATGATGTAGTAATTAATTTGGATAAGAAGTTGCAAATATCCATAATGGTATTCTTTCTTGTATGTGTTTTGTGGTTCTATATACTAAAGCTTGTTAGATTCAAGTTCGACAAACCTTGTGTTTGATTCTGATTATGTGCTTAAACAACCAAGTATGAAACATAATTTTATATGTATTAAATCATGTCAAACACAAAGGATCCAATCTAGCTCATCATACGTAATTTCTATAGCTGGACAAATGCAAACATTGTTTAATATATGTTTCACCTGACAAATGCAAGTGTTGCGCACATGCATCGTTTGATAAGCTTTTTCTTGAACAAACACAACCAAGTATACTTCATCTAACATATGCAATCCTAAAGCATTTTATAGTACATATAAAACCTTAAGAATTTTTTGTTTTATGCTTGCAAGAAATATACACTTCTCCATTCTTTAAAAAAGATCAAACAACACCTCACCAACATCAAATACATACTGGAGAACATGTTGAAAACTACTTGATGAAAACAACTTCTCTAAAGAAGGCAAGATGTTAGTGTTACAAAGTTAGCCAGTTATGTTAGGTCCTGCACTTTGTTTAGAAGGAAAAAGAGAAACCACCTACCTTGGCATGTAAAGCTCTTCAATGCTCTAGAGGTGTTGCCGAAGAAGCCACATGTATTCAATGTTATGTAAAGATCATTTAAAGTACCTTGAAGCCTAAAAACATGTTCAAAGGCAAGAAGAAACAATAACATAAAATTACCCTCACAACAATGACAAAAGGTGTGCAAAGACTATTTTCTTCTAAAGCTCTATATATAGAAGATCTTTTTGAAGAAGGAAGACTATTTCTTCTTCCTTGAAGTTTAATCTTCTTCTATCCTCTTAGTCATAAATGTTGTGGTTGGATGGTTTCCATTACGCCCTTCATCCTTATCATGTTTCTTTAAAAATTTATGCCTAGCTTCTTAATGTGATTGATAACTTACATAGGGGATTGAATGACTTCCTAGAACTTTAAGCGTACGTTTGTTTCCACTCATTTGTTGTATATATGGACGAATATACAAATGACCAAGGTATTTGTTTCAATAGTTTTAACTAGAAATGGAGGAGCATATTCACTATTCATGCATATATTTGCATCCTTGCAACATGAAGAGATATGCACCGATAGTAAACTGATTTACTGGTTTGCAACATGACTTCACCAATTTGTCCTCCAATTTGAATACTTATTTTATGGAAATAATACACATGACAAATCTTCTCACCACTTCTTCAAACAAAATAAAAAAAATGTATTTAAAAAGTGGCTCATAATAATAATAATAATAATAATAATAATAAATTATATTCTTGTAATTTTAAATAATAATTTCAATGTCATTTTAATATAATTTTCACTATTTTTATTTAAATTTATATCGCCATTATCTTTAAGGATAAAATGACAATAATATAATTTTATCCATTGAAATATTTATTTTTTAAATTATCATACACATCACATAATACACAAACTTTCATTTCAAATCCACTCAAATCATATTATCTTTTCCTTAATCTAAACAACGCCACAATCCTCTCTCAATCCCTTCAAATTCATTCACTCACTATCCCTTAAATCATCTCCCCAATCCAAACACACCCTAAGTCTTGTTTCTTCTTGAGTCGACATATCGTGCAATACATGGACATTTCATTTATCTTTTGTGGTATTATAATTCATTTGAAATAGACCATATGTAAATAATAATGAACTAAGAATATAGTGCATAAGGAAGTTCTCATTCACAGTCATTCCCAAGGTCTATAAGTATTGTAATTGTTCTCATTTCAATAACATGCTCTACATATTACTTGAAGAATTAAACTTTATGTTGATTAATGTATTCATTAATGTCCTAACAAGAGACTTATGAGTATTTTGGAAGTACTCTTTGTTGAATCCCATAAACCTTAAATCCTAAATCCCATAAACTCTTTAACACTTTCGGCTTTAGGGAGAGTTGTGTTAATGTTGTTTGTAAGAGTCACCCTCTAAATATTGAGTTGAGTTCGTTAAATCTTTTTCAAGGTTTACAATGAATTTTTGATTCATTGGTGCTTGAGTCATTAATAACATTATATTTCTTTTTTTATTAGGGGTATCAAAGTGAGCCAATCGGTTCACACAGGTTGGTTGGATCACCACAGGTTGAGAAAAAAAGGGATCAACTCAACCTAACTCACGTTTTGGTGAGTTAGAAAATTTGTAACTCAGCTCGATCCGTCACAGATTGGTAGGTTAGTGGGTTTATTCACTTACCAATGTTTTGTTTTTATAATTTATTTTATACATTTATTGTAGTACAATGAAAATGAATTGACTCAATTCATTATTTTTATATTAGTGGAATCAAAATGCTTACATAATTATTCAAATATTATTATAAAGATACTAGTTGAGAATTAAAGTATCAACGTATATGAATTAATAAACAAAAAAATTAAACATCTAAATTATTCAAACATTATTGAACAACATTCTAGTATTTAAAAAGATCAAATTATGAATATATATATATATATATATATATATATATATATATATATATATATATATATATATAATTAGAAGTAGTAAATAATTATAATAAAATGTTTATACAAAAATGAAAAAAATATATTAATAAAGTGTTGTTGTTTCAATCTGGCTCAAACTCATTTACGGGTGGGTTAAATGAGTCAGATATATTCAACATAGATTTTAAAAAAATTGAAATTTTTTCAACCCAACCCATCTCGACCCATAAAAAATCAGGTTGGCTCATAGTTTAAGACTATTTTGACATCTCTACTTTAAATATAAGAAGATCAAGATACATGTTTATAATAAGTAAAATGAAAAATATATAATTATTTATTATATTTATATATAACTTGATCATATTATAAAAATAAAAATAGAATAAATAATCACGTGTTTCTTTATATTTCATTTTAAAATAAATTATTCAGTGTTTAGTTAGAAAAAATCGTCAACTTATATGTTTTAGAATTTCAATTTTTAATTTTCATAATTTTTATTTAAATTTTAATGGAGGAGATATGTGTTATCAGTTGAAAACAAAAGATAAATGTGCAGAAAAAATTGAGAGGGATATAAACGCCAGTTTTATTGGAAACACAAAAAATGTGAATTTATAAGAACCATCCAACATTATTTTATTGAAGGCGAGGATAATTCATCTTTTATCAATATTTAGAAAATGAATGATAACTTTTGAAAATGGATTGTTTGTAAACATGCGCATACTTAAATTGATAAATAAAGTTAATTTCCTATATATGAAAAGGTATATTTAGTTTATATTTCTTATATTATTAATTAATTTTATTTTAAAATAAAAAAAAACTATTTAATTTCACATTCATCGTTATGACTTTGGCTCTTCAACTTCGTAATCACAATCAATTTGGTTTGAAGAGGGAAACCAACTAACACTACTAAAGTCAAAATCAAAGAGGTTGATTTTAAAAATTGATAGACCTTGTTGTCAAAAAATAATTGATGGGCCTAGCCTTACAATTGAAATGATTAATCAGCATTAATTTTGAGAATTAAAAAAATTTATATCTGTAATTCTAGAGACTAAAATTAGTCCTTATTATAATTTTATAGATTGATTCGTTGTTTTAAATTTTTAAAGCATTGAAAATCGTATTTTGTTAAATTAATTGGCAGATTCTAACCGGATATTGAAATCAGAAAGTGGCAAATAATTGATTAGTTAAGTAATCAAGGTAGATTAGACCAGTAACTAAGTGCAGGGGTTATGAATAGTAGTACAGTATTAATTTATAGAATATTCCTAGCATTATTATTACTCTTAAATTATTGGCAATTGAAATTATACGTCTCTAATAATAACATATAATATATACAATAAACTACTCTTAATATTTAATTTTCTATTTTATTTTTAATTAACCGGTCAAATTAATGCATTATAGGTGTATGTAATTTGATCAATATAATTCATCAATATTTAAATTTAAAATAAATTAAATTTGTCTATTTTAAAAAAAAAAATATGTAACCAAAATAACATAATCTAAATTAAAGGAATAAGAAACATATTAAGGACAAAATATATCTTGTTTACTGATCATAAGAACAAGCCCTTGAATTTATAACGGTCTGAAATTGTGAAAAAAAAAAATAGTTAGATGGTACTCACTTTCATTTAGATGTGTCAGTTTGGTATCCACTTTTAAAAATGCGTAAATCTAGTTCAAATTTTTGAAAAAGTGTCTTAATCATGTCCCTTTTAGACAAAAATTACTAAAACCGTTAACTTAATTCATGACTTTTAACACTAAATTTTAATATAAATATCAATATTTAATTTTGTAAGTCATTTTAAATATTAATACCGTTAACAATGTTAATAATTTTTTGCTGAAAATGACCTAATTAAGGTATCTTTTCAAAAGTTGAGACTTAATTGACACATACTTAAAAACATGTACCAAACTGACACATCTAAATAAATAAAAGTGAGTATCATCTTACTAATTAAATAAAAAAAATGAAAAGATAATTCTTTGGGTACACTTATGTATGTTTTCAACCCCAAAGGACTTAGAACCTATCATCAAATTGTGTCCACTGAATTTTTTGGAGAAAAAAAAAAGTAGCTTTTTATCATTAAGTGACCAGCTCTTTTGTCACATACCCAGAGAAAAAGAATTGAAAAATGGAGAAACAAAATTTGTATTGAATTGTGGAAGGAGGACCATTGTGATGATTGATGAGCATCAACAATGGTGGCAAGTGGTGTATTTTGGTTTCGGTTTCAAACCATCCGTGAAACTAGGTTGGTTCATTTCTGGACTTGGGACCATTGTCCCTCAAAAGTTGAGAATAAAAATAGAAGGATATAGCTAACCGCCATTTCACACTTTTATCTTCTTCTTTATACAGTTTTCTTCATTTTCAACAATGGCAACCTCTGCCATCAATTTTACTCCATAAAGAATAGCTTATATATCTTAAGTTTGAGGCCATAGAATAAATTACAAGCTCTACCTTCAATTAATTTCTCTTGCAGACCATTGCATTATGTTCTGCATTCATGCATGTAATCATGTCATGCCTTCATGCAAATTAAATTTCCATGTATATTGTTCAAGTGTCAGATTTAGCAGGAGACAAAGATTATTAATTCTCTCTCACTGTTATTCAAGTTTCAAGGCACCATCAAGCCACAATATTTAGTTAGATACTTTGAACTTTATGTGACTTTCGATATTGCTGTCATTGGCTATGCTGGTTCACTCCTTCTGCTCGGCACTGCCAAAGTTATATAATATATTATGTTGGCACGCAACATCATATTTTTTATTTATAATAATAAATTTAATAAGAATATGGATCAAAGTATAATATTTTTATCAACTGACGAATTAAACATTTTTAAAATCATCAAAACATACAAAAATAATATTCTTAAGTCAATTTTATCACTAGTAATAAATTGTTAAGAATTCAAGTGTAAATTTAAAGTTTATATGGGTTAGAAATGAGAAAGTAGAGTATTGTATAAAGATAAAAACTCATAAATTTATTGTTTTAAAGATTTTAGATTGAGAGTGATGTTAATATCTTATGTGATTAAACTTAGGTCTTATTAGTTTTGTATCTTTCAGTAAATTTCCTTTTTTATAAACCTAACAAATAGTATTAGAGCCAATAGTTAAATCCGGTTCAGACAAGTGCAGTACATGTCCCTTAATTAAAAGTCTTTCTGACAAATATTCTAGATAAGCGTATCTATTAAGATGAACGAAGGAACATAAATGACACGGATGTCTAAAATAACTTCATTAATCAAGGAAGGAGGATTTAATCATGTTTTTGAAAGAAGAAGAGGCTTAAAACATATTTATAATGAGTTTGGAGAGAAATATGCTACACTATGAGCAGAACTTAGAGTGAAGAATTGGGTGTTGTTATTATCAGAGGTTGGTGTGTTTGGCATGCACTACGCGTTTTTGTACGGAAGTGGTTCATAGGCAAATGTTGAAGTATCTAGAAGAAAACAAAAAGTAGGCACTATAGTGTAGAAAGTGTGTATGCTAGGAAGTGCTTTCAAGGTGGGGTTATCTTGTAGGGGCCATGTGATTGCTCAAGACTTTGATTTGTGTCAATGATATTACACTTTTGCAAAATATAACATGCAGAATCATTGCTCCATAGATTCGTTGCATTGGTTCTTTACTACACCAACGGTCATGATTGTTGTGTTAATCTTCACGTGTTACACTTGTCAAATACTTTCCTTTAATCCATGTGGGAGAATGCTAAACTTGATAAATTTGTTTACTCTAGGTTAAAAGTAATTAGTTTAATCTGGTTTATTCTTTTATAAAATAGAATTTTTGTAATCTAGTTAATACTGATCACTCAGTGAATTAGACAGATTGGTTCATATAATTTTTTTTTGTTTTCTAAATTATTTAATATATTTATTATATTATAATCAAATTGTTGTCAACGTGAAAGATTATGAAAAAGATTTATATTAAATGATAAATTCACAAAGAATTAAAATTACATTACGTCTAACTTTCGTTAATGCAAGAGAAGTAAGTAAAAATATATTATTTGATATTTTAGTTTGAATGAAATCCGAAACTCAATCACGGTGAAGTATTTTTCATATAGTTTCTTATATCAAGTTTATTGTTTTTAATGTGTGAATTTTGTTTATTTCTTAAGTTTGAATCCATTCTTTATACCATCAAAATGTTTCATTGCCCTTACCCTTTATTAGTAAACAAATAATTATCTTTCATATTAATCTATGTGAAAAACGACAACAAAACTTGTTCACTTTATTATTTGTACAATTTTATACACTTGTCAATTACATAATAAAAAAATAAATATAGAAAGTAAAAATCGAATTGTCAGTTTATATAACTAAACAAACAAATAAATTAAAAGTTCTAATCATTTCAATATCATTGCACAATATAAATCTTTGAAAAAATAATCAAATTATCAGCATAATTAAATAATTTATCTACATATTCAGATTCGTATGTAACAATTAATTTATTTACATATTTAAATCTGTAAGTAAATCATAATTTTCTTAGTGAAAAATAAAAAACAAATTGTAATTAAAAACTATTAAATTAATGATAAAGGATCATTGTTGGAGATTAAATGTCAACATATTTTCAACATGAATTTAATTTTTTTAATGTGTATGTTAAGTGACCACAATTCAATTTGACACATTTTAAGAAACTGAATTATTCTAACTCAATCCTATCTAAATTTTGAATATGTTGAATCATTCACTCTAGTTTTAACTTGACACGTTATATGAATTTATAAGAAGGTGCTTCGGTTGATTGTGCATGTCGGCAGTTGTTAAATTGTGATTGTATTTCTTTTACAACTTTTTAGACTGTGATTGTAACCAAGTTGATTGAATTTCTTGTACAACTTTTTACAGTGTTGATAAAATTATTACTCCATATGCAACTAACTATGGGAGATGATAAATCTAAGTAATTTTTTTTATGAGATGTATATTGGTTTGATTTGGAAGATGTTCTTCAAATTATTTGTATACCTCCATAACACAGTTTTAGTTAAGTTTGTGATAATTTTGTTATGTATCAGTACAATTTTCGTAGATTTTTTTTTAAGTACAAACTTTAAGATTTTTTATATGTGTATTATATATTTGAGTAATCTTATAAGTGTGTATAAAGTTTAGAGTACCCAAATACTCTAATATATATATATATATATATATATATATATATATATATATTTGAAAAAAAAAAAGTTTACGCTGAGTTTATTATCTTTAGTCAATTAAGGAGCCTACATGCTGAAAAGGTTAACAAGTAATTAACATAAATTGATTATTTCTCTAATAATATACCAGTCAACCCTTTATTAGCGACTTGAAAGTGTTTGTGCATAATCATCTTATTAAAAGATGAGAAAATAACAACAAAATAAAAATAAGATATTTAAGGTATTTAGTTGCAAGTAAACCTATGAATAAATTTATTTCTTATAACTAACTTAAAACTATTAATTTAAAAAAAAAAATTCTTCGAAAAAAATTATTATACTTTATATTAGTATACAAAAATAGTAAGTTGGTATTGGTTATACATTAAACTTGAGTTATAAAATGAGTGAGTTTAAATAGAAATTTTCCTAGGGTTCGAGAAAGTTATAGAAACTATCACCGATAACAATTGCTGTCAGCTGTCCATTAAATTTATAAGGTTGAAGTGGCAATAAAAATGACAATATACCTAACCATCCCCTTAGAAAGAAACAGGAATATCTTGCTAAGAATAAGACCTAAATGCCATGAACAAACTCTGTTGCATTTTCAAAATTCAATAGCAAAATATTTATTTAATTTGCGTGTGAGATTTAACCGTATTAACAAATTATTAAAAATATTAATGATTTGTATTATAACTATGCAGCAATTAACTGTTATACTATGTTATGTACTAATAATTACTAGTTTAACACAATTAATTAAAGTACTGAATTTATATATATAAGTAATTTTTTAATTAATTAATTTTCATTTATCTATTAGTTTTTAAAATGACAGTTTTTTTTTATATCACTTACTCTTTCAAACCAATAAGTATATTTTTTATCCTGTTTCTTCTTTTTTCTTACACTTTTTATATTTTCTTTTTCTTTCCAACCGAAGGAAGAAATAGAATAAATAATGTCTCAATTTCTACCTAATTATATACACCAACCACATTAAAGATTTTGATTTTCCTTATGGTTATTGAAATGAAAGCATAGCTGAAGTCAAATTAAGCCATAAGAGACGCATATACACATAATTCGTGAGGTAAGATTTCTTATAGGATCGATCTCATTGATTTAGTATTTGGATAAAGAATTTGATTAACGTTTATTAAATAAGAATTGATGATATAAGTATTGTATAAGTATTATGTGGAGGGCATTGCTATGTGTCCCTTTGAAAAAATATTGTGATTTTCACGTGATCCAATAAAAATTTAATACGTAATAATTTTAAAAGACCTGACACTAATTTAGTTGATAGTAAAATTATTTCTAAACAACTACAATTACAGTGTGACTTGTCATTCAATCTAACATCAGTCCATCAGTCTTGTTAGTGGTAGCTTCACCTCCACACCCTCTCTCACCTCTCCATCCTTGTCTCTAACTTCCACTGGTCAGATTGGATCTAGGCTCGTACCAGCTGCGTGTAGTCCATCAAGGCCTTCTCACGTGTCAATGGAGGTCCTTGGTGGTGCTACTCTCGCCTCCTAGGTGCAAGTGGAGGCCCACCATGAATATAATGACTATGTCTCTTATGACGTGAGTCACGTGATGGTTTCAACATATTTTTGACCTGTCACAAAAGGCCTCATCTTTAGATAGTTCATCGGATGAGTCTGACTCTAATTTCACATTGTTTCGCATTGTTGGGGTATAAAGGTTAGGGTATTAGAGGATGTGATTGTGGTGGTAGTAGGAACTTTAGGTCAGCGGTAGTGGTGGTGGCACCTCGTCTCTTCATCTTCTTATGGCTAATTATAGCTTAATTGTCAACTAAAGCAATGCCACATGATTTGAAATTATTACATATGTGTTGATGTTCCAATGTAATCAATTTTTCAACAAGTATATTGGGTAGCTGTAATACAACAAGTATCATATCTAGAAGGATTTGGAAGAATACACAATGTTTAGAAATATTTTGATTTGAATAAAACAGTGTTTGGTTTGTAAAAAAATGAAGTGAAACAGATTTCAAATAAAATAGTTTATTTCAATATGATAAAGACGTGTTGGATCAGATTTCATCACTTATCCCTCTCTTGTACTAATCCATATTTTATGTATTTAGATACAATTATTCATGTCGTGGGAGTGTTCTTAAATGTAACTCTAGATCTATTCTTGGCATCTAGATCCTAAGATCATCAAATTCTAGTATGAGTCCTAAATGACAATTTGAATGAATCGCTTTCTTTAAGTGCAAGACTCTATAACCAACAAGAGCCTTAAATATATTCTTAGCATCTAAAAGTAGGAGGAGAATTAGTTGGACCACAACTTGAAATCAATTCTCACTCAATCCCAAGCCATTGAAATAAGATGAGTGATCAATTTATCCAATAACAAGTATAAACCAATTCACAAACATGTAAATAAAATCATACTTAAATAAATAAAACAGTACCAGTACTAGTGAGTGCAAAAAGGGTTACATCAAATCTCAACACCGGAGAGTTTAACTCCTCATGGCGATTCTGAAAAATACATAACTTAGAGTAGTTATAGCTCTCTTATGCTCTCTAAAGATATACAATGAGTATAGAAAAAGCCTAAATTGTCTCTAAAATTTTGCCAAAAGGATCTACAAAACAAGCTCTCTAAAATAGAGGTACAACTTTTTTTTTTAATAATTTGTCGAGGGCAATGCTCAACCGCACACTTATGGGTCAGCAACAGAGGTTTCCTTTCCATGTGGGCTTGCTTTGTTCTCAAATTCTAAGGTAACTTCTTTGGGGAGGAGTCTCCACGACTCAACTAATGGTCGGGTGCTTAAAGCTACCTAAATGCCAAGCTAGAAATACTAATACCATATTAATCACAACATAATTGATTAGGAGTACCTTTGGTGCAAAAGGAATTATTCTCAATTGGATAAATACTAACACCTGGTAAAATTGTCACCTTAATCAACTAAGCCACCAATGTAATTAACTATGGTAAGTCTGACCAATGGACATTGAATTTAGTATCGGATTAATCGATTACATTAAAAGATGTAATCAATTAATCGCGACAGAAAACTATTTTAAAAGCCCAACATCTCTGAGTTGAATTATTGAATTTCATAAATCTGAAAGTGTGAAAGAGAGATAAAAGAGTTCTTGGATCGATTATAGACTACTAATCAACTTCTTCATTAAGATTCATTCAAGATTGATTGGTTGAAGGCTTCTCTTGCTTGGCTTAAGATGACCATGTAAAATCTGCTTGATTTTCAAGTGTATTTGTTCCAAGTTGTTGTTATTGCTTTTATATTTCTTTGTCACTGTGTAGGTGATAGATCAGAGTAATTATGTGTAGCGTTACGACTGATTGAGATTCTTGGAAGTGTATTTCAAGTGCTTGCTTGTCTAGAGTGTAGGTTTTGCATAGGTGAATATTGTAAACCTAACTCTTCATTGATTAGTGAATTTCTAGCTAAGGTTGCTAAAGACTAGATGTAGATTCTTCAAGAATCAAACTAGTATAAAATATATTGTCTCTTATCTCTTCCTTCATTATCTTTGCATAAATTGATAATTGTAAAGGCTTCATAAACTAATCATCTCACTCACACTTTATTAGTTTATTAAAGAAGATCTTAAAAACCATTTTTAAAAGAAAAAACGATAAATTTTTTAACAATCAATTCACCCCCTTCTTGTTTGTGAACATTAATATCATCTTATGATACACGAATATGATACGTGTATCAGATACAACATGTATCTGATACATTAATACATTTATATTGAAAATAATAGCATAAGATAAGTAATAGATACGTGATATATGAATATTGAAAAATGTATAATAATTCTTCAAAACATAATAAATATATGATTGTTATTGTATGAATATAAATTAAAACCTTGGTAGCTAATTTTAGTGACTAATTTATAAACTAATCTATAATAGAAAATATTTTAGTTAGCAATGTAGAGACCAATTATAATTTTTTAAACTATTTTAGTTGCTAATAATGTTTAGCTTGTAAATTAGTACCTAAATTGGTCACTATAGTAACTAATTATTTTTGTCACTAAAATTGATCATTATTCAAAGATTTTTTTGTAGTTTACTACGACTTCATAAATTAGATACCTCATTTATAAGTATCGATAAAGTATCGGACACGAATACGTGTCGAACATGGATATGTGACTCTAATTAGACTACAAGCGGGCAGGTTTATAGAGTTGGACTACGGGCGAGGAGGTCTGTAGAATTGGACCACGAGCAAGTAGGTTTGTGGGAGCATGATAATCCCTAAGGACCAAGGTTGTGTATTGATCTTTCTCATATAGGTTATGAGATTGGGGGTGGAACAATATAAATAAATCGATCGAACTAAAATTGGTTAAGATAGATTAGTTGAGGAATTAATTCTTATTATTTAATTGTTGTGTTATTTTTCTTTCTCAACTCACCCTTTATGTTTGTGTTTGACGATGATTGTGCAACTTGTCACGCGGGAGCATATGTGAATCCAGTTGAGAACGTTGATGCCTAGAGACGGAGCAGACAATGGGGATTTACTCTATGTTTTATTTTCAGACATTTTGTAATAAACTTTTATGGTGTTTTTCTCTACTATGAACTTGTAATAAAGATAGAGCATTGTAATATAACTATGAAGATATAAGTTTTAAATTTTCCTGCACCTGGGAACCTTATTTAATATTTTTTATTTCAAGAAATTATATGATATTTGCATTATTAAATAATATCTGCTAAGGGTGTTACAACTTGTGTGAAAGAGAAATATGTGTGATAGGTCATAAGGAATTTATCTTGACATATGAGTGGACGAATTAGTTCCTCAGATGTGAGGTTGAGTGGAGCCAGAACTTATATGTCATAATCTACTGTGAGGTCATATGACAAATGTAAACTTTTTAAGTCTAATCCAAAGCACGAGTCTTCTGAAAATAGAATATATTGTCAGAATGACTATTTTGTGAATGTTGAATATAATATGTAAAATATCTAAGTGTAGTTCAATGCATGAGTTTCTAAAATGTTTTGTTTTAAAAATGGTGATTTATCTTGATATCATAGCTTATCCTATTTTGGTGGATGTGGTTTTCATCTAGTATGTCTAATTCAATGCATGAGTTTCTAAAATGTTTTTTCTTGAAAAATGGTGATTTATCTAGATATGATATGTTGGATGTGGTTTTCATTTACTATGAAGGGTGAAAAGAATTTTGTAGGTGGGAGTGGTCAATAATGACGGGTTGAAAACTAATTAAATTTTGTTTATATATATATATATATATATATATATATATATATATATATATATATATATATATATATATATGATATAATGTGTTTTAGTTTCTCTTAATGATTGTAATATCTATACTTTGAAAAAATTTATTTAGAGAGTATGACTATAAACATAATTATATTTATATGAATTATTATTTTATTGTGAGGTGGTTATTTGAAGTATTGATAATAGTGTAACTTTGAAGTAGGATATTGTATTCGATATAAATTCATTTTAAATAAATTCTTCCACTCATTTAGATTATCAAAGAAAATTAGTCACTAAAAATTAGTTATCTAGATTTTGACTATCAAAATAACTTAATTTCTAAATTGATTTATAATTAATTAGTGATCAATTTAGTGACTAATTATAATTTTTTATTTATAATAGTGAGTATTTTAATAATCAATAATTTTTAATTTTGTAAAATGATATCTAAATTGGTCACTGTAGTGACTAATTATTTTTTGTTTCAAATTAGTTTCTAATTGAGAATTTTGTGATGAAATGGTATAAGAGAGATATCTATTTTTCTAAAATAAAAAAACAAGTGAAAAATAATTTGTTTATTTTTTATTAAATTGGATATTTTCTAAACAATAGAAAAATTTACCTAATTTCCTAATTTATAAACAAAGTATAAATTCCTATTATACATACACAGTTTAAAAGTTTGGGGTCACGGCACCACAAACTCCCATGATGCTCCGAATCTACCTAAAACCACAGATAAAAAGGGACATGAGCAAGTTAGACAAATTAATTTTTCTTTTTTGATATATATATATATATATATATATATATATATATATATATATATATGAACGGGTTTCAAAGTGTGTAGCCACAAAAATCAACGGCTCGATCCTGAAAAAGAAAATATGTAAGTCAATTAAAAATAATCAATTTTAATCTGTTATTTTTGTTTAGATTGAATTATTTTATTTCTTTGGATCAAGTCGCTTCTGAAATACATATTTTTTAAGATATGAATAAGAAGAAAAGAAAGAGACAAATGTGAGATGTACCAAGTGGGAGATGTGATAACAAATATATAATGCCAAAGATAAATGGAGAAATTTTAAGAAATATAATTAGATAATATATA
>Ga0214543_1005612_pt1 | contig 22887 bp, 11 predicted proteins | sample CNSS2metaG_FD_160094 | JGI IMG/M metagenome (GOLD analysis project Ga0214543, IMG submission 160094) | Root nodule microbial communities from cowpea collected in UCLA plant growth center, Los Angeles, California, USA - CNSS2 | ecosystem: Host-associated > Plants > Roots > Nodule | place: USA... | reverse complement strand
GGCAGTCTTTTTTCTCGGAGGGGTCCAAGTCGTCTAATTGCCGAGGGGATTGAAGATTAGGGGATTGGCACCAGTATAAGGGAAAGCCTTCTAAAAGGGAAGAACTCTGGTTGGGGGCGACTACTTTTATGAAGATACCTTTAAAGCCTTTGTAAGAAGAGTTGTATAGGGTCAGAAGGGCTCGGCCGCTGACTCCGCTAAGGGAGGCTAGAAGGTGTTTATGGGGGGATCGCAACTCGAAGAAGTAAAGAAACATATTGCTTGAAGGGGTAATACCAAAGTGGGTGCATAAAATTTGAAATGCGCGAACGAAGGCCCAGCTATTGGGGTGAAGTTGACTAGGCGAGACGTTCAAAACAGTGAGGAGTTCCTTCTCAAAGGTGTTAAATGGTAAGCGTAAACCTAATTTCTCGAATAAGGTAACATACATGAAGGTGAATTTACGGGGAGAAATAGGGAACAAGTTGCCGTCCCTACAGATAGGTTCGTCATTATCGCAAGCGATTACAGTTACATCAGACTCATTGCTCTTACACAGTGTTTGATGGCGTCTAAAAGCCCTAACCCTAGTCAGGGTGGTCATGGTGGAAGTTTCTCGCCGTAGGGCCAGAGGGGCCCAAGAATAGAGGGCATTGTAATGGTCATTCATGAAGGGCGATTAAACTATACTAAAGAAGGGGTTTTTTCTTGAAATAAGTTAGGGTGATCGAAAAAGAGGGTGCGGGGTGCAAGCTAAAACACAGTACACAGATAGTGTATAAGGAACCAGAATGAAGAACCAGAAAATGCAGTAGTAAAATTTGAAAAGAGGAAAAGAAGAGGTACCTGGAGAAAAAAAATGGCGGTTGAGCAAGACGTTGGAAGGTGAGAGGTTTGAGTGAAGAGTGAAGTGACGGTAGGGGAGTGAAGAAATGATTAATGGGGGGGAGTTGAAAAGGGGGAATTGAGTGTCGTTTAATATTCAAAAAGGGGAAGTTGAAAGACTGGCCATTGGATGGTCTACACGTGGGAGCGCAAATGCAGGAAGTAACGGCAGATAAGTTACGAATGGATGCGTAACTGTAGGGAGTAATGATGGTTTTACGGGAAGTAGTGAAGAACAGGGGTGATAAGACAAATTCTGCTCTCTTCGTCTTAAAGCCGAGGTCGTGCATAATTTGGAGAGCTATGTACTGGACCAGAGGAGTGATTCAGTTACAGACCGAGAGGACAAGTGGATTTTGGTATCGGGTCGGGAAGGCACCGAGGGAGAATATTAACCGAATTAAGTTTTGTGTTTGGTGTTGTTTTTAGGAGTTAATGAGGTTGTTATTATATTTAGAGATATTTTAGGAGCAGAAGATAATTTCATTTTTTATTCTGTATATCTAGAATTTAATATTTTGTAACTGATTATGATATAAATAAGAAGGTTGCTCCCATGGTCAAGGGACAGAGATTTTTTGACCTAAGCAAGTCTTAAGCTATGGTTAAAAATATTTCTTTCTTTTTGTTTTTGGTTAAGAATTATCTGGCACTTTTCTTGACCAGAACAATTATATATTATATATTATATATTATATATTATATATTATATAAATGTGAACATAACATTGACCGTTAAAATAAAAATAAAATTGAGTTAATTGAAGAAGGAAATAATAGTAATAATATATTTTCTGTGTAAATGTATATGAATTTAAGTTTAAATATTTATAACTATATCTATAACTATAACTACATATCTATAATGTACCTTTTCGTTTTTCTAAGTTTTACTCTTTTAATTTCAACTTTAAATTTTATATAATTTATAAATATTTAAAAAACGTGTACACATGTATGTTTACGCTATTTTATATTAAGTTTATATCATATATATTTTCAAATTACATTAATTTGATATTTAAAAATATATTAATTTGTTAATATATCTAAATTAGTGAGTGTTATTTGATGAGTGTGTGTTGTTGTGATTCTTTAGTTTCTTGAGCTGCACTCCAACGTCACAAAATTCTTCCCCTTAGCTATCACCTTAGACTGCACTTAGTGGTTGACGTTAAACTATTGACGTACCAATATAATTTAAGTTATACCTAACGTGGTGACACAATTCACATTATTGATCGAATTGATGTTAAGCTACCTGAAAATAACCATTCTCTGTGCTTCAACACAACACAATCAATGACAAATAATGCCACCAACAGAATTGTCGTCCCATAATAAAACAACATCAAATTCAAATCCTTTCGGTGTCTGTCGTTTCCATTATCTCATTCCTTCCTTCTCTATGCCAACTGCTACGTCTTACATCATATTTTTGTAAGTGATTATGCGGTTTAGAGTTTAATTCGTGTTCCATCGCTTTTTGTGGACCTAATGTTTTCAATTTTATTTCATTACTTTAAGTTCAGAAGATGCAATCACACGATTAGATTGACTTGACACGTACGTAGTGTATCCATATATAGTAACTTTAAATACTTATATATACTTATTTCATTATTTCTTTGTTGTACGTGTTAACGTGATGATGTTCATATCATTAACGTAGTTTATCCGTCATAACTTTAATGTTAATTTTATATTGTTATCCTTAAATTAAATAGCTAATCACAAAAATAAATAAATTCATGTTAACGTTATTACCATTTTATACTTCAAATGTAAATATTTTCATATGGAAATATGTTTGTAATAATCAAAAAAATTATTCATAGATATTTTCTTGATAATTTTCACTTTTAATTTGTTTCAGAAAATATGACATTATTATACCTCCTTAAATTTTTAAAATAGTATATTTATAACTCTGTTGAAGGAAACAGTTTCAATAGTAAAAAAAAAATGTAAGTATAAGCTTACGTAGTATTATTAAATTTTACTCTTTAAAATAATTAGTTTGTATCGTTACCAATATTGCAGGCGACAATTATCCCTTAATTATTACTTTTTGATGTTATAAAGTCAAATTCAAGTTTAATGCTACCCCACTTATTCCTGAGTATAACCACGCACAGCTAGGAACCAAACAAAAACAAAGTTGATTTTTCTTGTAGGAAGCTAGATCGACGTGTTTCAGAACAAGACCATAGTATCCAATTAAAGATTACAATAAACATATAATTTTTGTATTAAACATTATTATTAATTTTTATAATAATTGTCTTATAATCCATAAGATAAAATATAATTTGATAACTGTTTTATGCTACTAAGATATATTTACTAAAATTTTTAAATTTTATAGTTACGATTGTTTATTAAAATGTTTTTTAAGAGGATATTATAAGGTACATTATACATGTGTTGTATTTGTTTTTTCTCTCAGTTTTTTTTTTTACCAGTTTAATTTTCTCTTATTCATATATGCCTTTAAATCTGATTTTAAGTAATTAAAATAAAACTTTTTTGTTGAAAAATTTTTATATACTAAATATTAAACTATTTCTTGAACTTTAACTACTCAATGTTAATAAACTTATAATTAATAATTAATAGTAAAGAGTTGAGTTGTTTTTAATAGAACTTATTATTATCTAAATCAGATAAAAAAGACTTGTATTTATAGTTGTACCCACAGATCCATTATAACACGTACTTCTCACAAAAGCCCATTCTCTTCTTTCTCTCTCTCTCTCTCTCTTTTCATCTTCTATATTTTTTTTTTTCTTTTCCGAAGTCAATTTCAATTGCATGCCTCTTCTGTTTATAGTTTTTACAAATCATACCAGACGAAACATACTATAAAATAATTTATCTAATTATAATATATTTTAGAGTGCATTTTTATTCTATAATATTTTATTTTTAACATTTTCGTTTTATTTGTGAATAATTCACATTTTATATTGGTCCTATTAATTAAATATTTTAATTATTTCGTTTCAGTTACTCCACCTTTAAATTTTTATTTTGATTGATTTAGTGATAAACGTGTAGGCACCTAAATTAGTGGGAATAAGTCTCTTTTGTTATTCTTTCAACTTTAAGCAATCCTCAAATAAGGAAAATTATTTAAAACTTTATTCTAATTTATATACTATAGCGGTCAATACAAATAATGATTATTTGCTTAAGGAAGATGACTTGTATTTGTAAAATTATTAACTTAGCACTTGGAATTTGATTTAATGTGTTCAAATTGATAAACATTTGTTATCACATCACATCTATATTTTACAAGTGGTATTTAGTATATTTTAAATTCGTTGAAATCAATAATTTGGTTATTTGGAATTAAATTTGATTTTGGTAAAAAATTTGTAGAATTATTGATTTTGCAATCGTAAATGAAAACTCCTGAACAAATTTATACAAAGAGTTTGGGTTAATTTCAAGTTTGATTTGTTAAGTGGATTCTTATTCATTTAGTGGATTTTTATTCGCTCAATAGATTTAATAGATTCATGAAACGAGTTCAAACCCAAAAGTAATTATGATAACTTTCTAATTAAATTTACTTAATGAATTTATTTCATTTAACGGACGAGCTTTATTCTAATTAGCATGCTTAACTTTAGTTATATGAATGGAAATGATTATAATGTTTATATCAAACTTTTATAAATGTTTATATAAATATTTAACGGATGATGTTTATTTGGGATATTAAAGATATAATTTATTGTTGAAAGGAGATATATTTGTACTTTATTGATAGTCTAAATCATGTAGATTAAAATATTTGATGGTGAAAGTTAAGGTAGGGTTTGACACTACTCGAAACATAATTTTAGTATATAGTTATTTGTGTAATGTGCTCACTTTGACAGTAGGAGTTGAAGTTTGTAGATTGAATGTAGTTGAAAAGGGTTAGATGTTAGTTTTTAGTAGAACATGTTTAATACAACCCTTAAGTAATTTGTTTTATCTTTGTTATCTTGCATCAATTTCAGTTAAGGACAGGTGAATTATTATCACTATAATAACTTATTAAAAAAATAATTTTTTCACTGGTTATTACTTTTGTAATGAATCAAATTTGAAAGTTAATTTCTAAACATTTATAGTTATATGTTCAAAAGGACTAATTCCTAAAATGATTGATATCATAAATTATATCTGAGAATTTATAAAGAATGATAATTTGAATATGAAATTTTAAATTTATTTTTCATTATTTTTTTATATGCTGGTTCACATAACTGCTCGAGTTTAATATGTAAAATATAAAGTAAATTTATACCATGATATTATCATTATTTTTCGAAATGTCATATTTATTTTATTTACTACTTAATAATCTATTTGGTCTCACTAGTTTATTCCTATTCAATATTTTATTTTATTTCAATAGGTTACATATCATTTCATTATTTTTAAAATTTCAGTGAAGTTTTTTGTTTTCTAAAACATATATTAATCCATTTATTTTATTTTAAATTAATGAAAATGTAGTTAAGGAAGTAAAAGCGTAACAAATATATTATTAATATCTTCTTGCAATAATGGCACAGATGTATTGTTTTACAAAATTTAACTGAATTGAAAACTTGGAAAATAATAAATTGACATGGAAGTATAAACTTTAAAATAATGAGATGAAATAGTTGACCTTCATTTATTTTATCCACCCCGTTTCTTTCATTTTTATTGTTTCGAAAGTGCCAAGCCTGTCTTCATAGACATACATTATTCTTTCCTTATCTAATTCATTGGTTATGTCTCCAAGAATCAATAAGTGAGTCGGTATCAATTTCTTAATCTATTTTTAATACACCAACTTCTCATAAAATGAAGTTTGATTTTAAGTATTGCAAAACTAATTAAAAAAACCATTACGAATAACGTAATCTTGAATTAAGATCAATTTAAACAATCAATGGCACACATTTTTTATTTCATATCAATGAATAATGAAAACAATTAAATTATTAGTAATAAAGACTAATTTAATATATTAGTAACATTTAAAAATAAACAATTAAATTAGTTATTTTTGTTATTATATACAATGTTAGAAGTTACAAGATTCGCCATACATCTTTCCAAAGAAGTAATTCCTTATTAATGCAGATGTCGAAATAAATCATCATAACACGCTGATTTATCATAGTGGAACAAGATACCTTTTTTGTTCCAAATTTTAAGAATGAAACGGAAAAAGTTAAATTTTTTGCACCTGCTGATCGAAATAACTTATTAGAGGAGGAGCTGATTAATATGCAATATTTGTTCTTGAATGACAGTCTCAGAATTTGGGTTTATTCTTTTTCATGCGATTATATTTAACTTTTTAACCAATTATTTTTTCGTACATATACTAAGAATAATGCGTAACATTAAACATTATATAATTTAACTGGAGTGAAAAGTAAATCTGCAAATAGAAAGAGCAAGAGGGGCAAAAGCAGAAACAGTAGCATGAAATAGGAAACCTCGGCACGTGCGAGGTGAAGTACATTAATTATGGAAAACGACGTTGTTGATAAACTCAGCTACCAGAGTGGCTGTCGCATTTAATGTACCTCTCTCCCCACTCCTCATCATCTTTTTCTATCAATATTATATTATATTATATTATATTATATTATATTATATATATATATATATATATATATATATATATATATTTTAATGTGCGAAATTATGTATCAGAAAATGTTTATGTAACTAAAAATACTTTATCGTAAAATTAATATCTTTAATCTCGTTATATTTAGATAAAAAATTTGATATAATGGATTAAATATGTTTTTAGTCTCTTAACTTCTAATAAATTTTAAAATTAATTTATTTTAAAATTAATATAGTCCTTCATTTTTTAAAATATTAGATTTAATTTTTTTAATTAATTTTTATTAAATTTATTTTACATTTCAAACCTGTTTTACAATAGTATTTAACTTAACAGTATAAATAACTCAAATACAAATATTACTTCTAAAATTTACTGAAAATTAAGGAACAAAAACATATTTAATCCTAATTAACTTACTATTTTGTTATTATTTGAATATAATTAATGTTTCTTATTCTATTATACTTAAATTAAAATTTAAAATAATTAAATTTATTAATTTAAATAATATAAATTCATATATAGATTTTTTAAAATCAAAAATACTATTTTTTGTCTTTTACCTATTTTTCTAAATTTAAAAAAAAAGTATTTTTTATTTTCGATTATTATTTTCTCTGATAGTTTAAAATAGTATTTATAAAAACATTATTTTTTAAATAAATTAAAACTATATTAAAAAGTCCAAAATTTATTTAATGTCGTAATTATGAACTTTTTTTTATCATTAATTAATTTGTTTATTGCGCATTAACAATGCCAAAATTCACTAATTTTATCAGTTATTACTTTACTATTTATTAATTATTTTTATCCGGTTCTGGACCGGTTAACAGGACCTTATTTATTTATTAAATTAAGGAAGCCGAAGATGAGTACTGCAGAGGGGGTGTCATCCATGCCAATGCCATGTGTTATTTCGTCTGCATGCACCTAACTTAATTATCCCCTTTCTTCACTCTTCCATTTCTCACCCACCCCAACCCCGTTTTATTTGCATTCTGTGTAAGAGAAAAAAAAAAAAAAAAAAAGAAAAAGAGAGAGAGAGAGAGGAAGATGGAGGGTATCACGGCCACCGTGTGCAAGGGCGTCAAAGAGTACTGGAAGAGGAAAGGCTACCGGAGACTAAACGGGTCGGGTAGGAGAAGGAGGAACCGGGTTGAGCTGGGAAGCACCCGAACCGGGAAGGGCCGGTTCTGGCGGTGGAGGATCAGACTCGCACCCAAGATCCGAATCAAAAAAATCCCCTCTCCCAAGAAGGTTCTCCTTTGGGTGAGGGACGCGTACGTGCGGATGATGCTGGGCTTGGCCAACTCACGCGTCATGACCGCCGGGGCCTCAGCTTCGGGCTACGGTGGGCCCCTGTCAGCCGTGGACACCTCCTTCGCGGGCTTCGGTCGGGCCCAACCCAAAGAGTACGACGACAAAGCCATCATCCAGATCTACAAGTCCATCCTCATGGCGCATGGAGCTTTAGTACCTCGTGACGCTGCAGCAGAAATCGCTTGCCGGCGCTGACCGACGGTAAACGGTAGAAGCACCCTTTTCTCGTAAACTGTTCGATACTACTCAGGCCAAGCCATTAATTTCTTCTTTTCTGTCATTCTATCAGATTTTTAGATACTCTAGTGTTTAGGTTTACTTTTATCGTGATTCTATCGATTAGATAGATTCATTCTTCTTCTTTTCACTCAAATATAAACAAATGCAAATTTGTATTATGAATGGGAAAAAAGGCACTATCATTTGGAAGATAATTTTCGCTCTTCTTGTTCATAATATGACTTCTTTTTCCTATTTTAGCTATTAAATAAAATTAACTTTTATATAAAGTATGAGTGAAAATTGATTGAATGTCACGTTACAAGTCAACCTAAAATCAGGAATCAAAATGCAACAACTTTTTACAAAATAGTTTTATATTATCTTTCTTTACGAAAGAATTTTGTTGGTTAAAATCATGTGTCACGAGCATGCCTGCTTGAAATATAATTAATTTTCGCTAAAAAGAATGGTAATGATAAAAGTTATATAAGATTTATATATAATTATATATCATTATTTAATCATATAAAAATATAAAATGTAAATTACTTTCTTTCACTGATCATATTTATACTCAACATAAAACAAAGCTATATTATTCATTATATAGTTAAAAAAAAAGAAGAGCAGAGTGTGTTTATCTTAATTTTAGAAAAATGACACTATATCATAGTTTAATATCTGAAAATGTTATTGGAGAATCAAGGGTAGGTGAGAAGATACAAGTTTTATATTTTTTAATTCATTATTTACATTGTTTATGTATCAAGAAATCATTTCTAAATGAAAGACGTGATGACTTTTTTAATTTAATTTTGTTTGTATGATTTATATACCACATTGTTTATAAAGTGAACAATAATGGAAGGCATGAGTATAAAATTTGGCTTGATATGAATATCATGCCTTCAATACTTAAAAAATAAGTTGACATATGAATAATTTAAACAAAGATAAACAATCGATTGAAATTAAAGAAATCATGTATAAATATTAATTTGAAGATTAATTCATAAATAATTTATAAAATTTATCAAGATCTTGATTCCAATAAGCCGTACAAATAGAAATACGATTTCAAATTACATCAAATTATTCAACAATTATTAAAAGATTATATAAATCAAATTTCCTGAAACTTTATATTAAAAATAAAGAGAGGGGACACACAAACACAAGGACACAAAGTTTTTATATTGGTTTACTTAAAACCGAGCTACATTCAATTTTTTAAGACAATCTGAGTCTAACATGTACTATTTCAAAAGATTTACACAATCTACAAGATTGTACTTTCAAAATATGCAAAACACAAACCAAGACTCTTGAATCCCACAAGAATCTCAACACAGCACAACAAGATCACACTTGCAGACCTAGAAAACTACCAAGCAACACCTAGAAACTTGGGAAAGATCAAACCTGAATGAAAATTCTTCCTACCCAACCAAACATCTTTCTCCAAGTTCCTAAACTAAGCAAAAATGCTCTAAGAAGATCAAATATTTTTCACGAACAACTACACTTTTGTGTGTTCCAAAGAGAGAGAATTCTTCACAAGTTTAGAATGATTTTGCACTCAAAAATCTCAAGTGTGACAACTCTCTCTGAAAAACCAGAATTTATAGCTTATTTGTTAGCATATTCAACATGTTGATTTTTCTATTCAATTTGTTAATTCCACTTAACTTAAGTGAATCCAACTGATTAAAAATTAATTCAACTAATTGAATATGTAACTTATAGAACTATTGCAATAAACTATTTAACATCTTACAAACCCATTTAATAGGTTAAAAGACACTAACCAAACCCTATATGTAACATCCCGGTCTGATATTACTAGTTTAAATAATTAAAATAGGAAAAAAGTATAAAATCGTATTTATAATAATTCCTTTTCCGAAAACGCAGGAAAATTTACAACATTTATTATACCGCAATAAATCAAAATCCACAAACTATGATTGTCGATTACAAACTCCGAGTCTGGTAAGATAAATGTTTACAAAACGTTTAAAATCCATAAAATAAGAAAACAACACAAAAGCCTTTCCCCAAGCTATCCCCTCTCTGAATTTATGCTTCACCAGCACCACCTGCAACATCATCTACTCCTGTGTAACGCATTACACGATCATTGTCAAACACATGCATATATGGTGAGCTCAACGTAATAAAATTGTACTACACAATATAATAAATAACCATATAGTATTCCAAAAGTTCTAATACTCTCAAGTCTCATCACATAGTATACTATTCTCTCATAACCAACCAGTTTCCTTTCCTACGCCCCAATGCCTCTTGGGAAGAACAAGCAGCAACCATTATCTGTTCACCAAAATCCGATAAGAGCATTACTTTTCTCAGGACTTACAAGCAACCACCCTTGCCTGCTCACCAAAACCCGACAAGAGCACAACCCTTACATGTTCACCAAAACCCAGTAAGAGCGTTGCTTTTCCTAAGACTCACAAGCCACAACCCTTAATCTTTGACCTCCAAATCTTCCTCTAGACGCCTCTTGATTCTACACCCTTTGATGATTGTATTGATCGATCTTTGCTGCCACGAGTGTCTACTCGCCCCTTCAACTACAGGCCACCACCTAATAGTTCACAGACGGGAATAAATTTACCACGACCACGATTCGCGACACCAAGTGGAGTTTCCCAATACGAATTGCAGTCTGTATTTGTGTAACGTCCTAGCCGAAAATTACTATTTAAAAATAAATAAGAAATAAGATTTATAAAACATCGCATTTATTCTCGCAATTTCCCAAAAATGCGGAAAAATTAAAAGTTCAACATTGCTTCCGTAGTAATTAAAATCGTACTATTCAGTTATTACAAAACCAAACCATAAAAATTACAAAAGAAAATCATAATAAAACTGAGTAAATAATCCCGTCGTGATCCCCACTCCGTCTCTACGTATCCGCCTGCTCACCTGCATTAACATCTGCTTCCATGTAACAAGTTACATGATCATCGTCACACACACACATATAGGGTGAGCTCATTTAAATATAACCAAACAAATATAATATTAAATACAACGTCGCGACATTAAAACCCCGGGTTAGTATTCTTCTCCCTTTTTCCTTTACTCTCCACTTCTAGTACTTGCATTTAGACGTCTATCATTTCTATACCCTTTAGGTGAGAACAATGATCGATCTTTGCTGCACGAGTGTCTACTCGCCCCTCCGACTACAAGCCACCACTTGATAGTCCACACGTGGGAATAACCTTGCCCCAACATCTCACCGTGACACCAAGTGGAGCTCCCCGAAACAAACATAAAGTTTATAGCTGTTCCAGACTACCAAAACTCTATCAGAATACTCTGAAGAGGGCAATCATCTGAACCTCGCCGTACGAGCCACAACTCGCACACTCCACTGGACTTCCTAAACCACCAGGCTACAACCTAGAGTGGTCACGTGTTACTCCAATACGGGTTACACTCGTAACTGGACCCCCAACCAAAGCCTCACATCATGAACATCACCTAAAGCTGTGTAGAAACCTTTCCTCGCGCACCATCACTGAACCATAACCGCCTAGCGCGCATCCCACGTCGCTAGACGGACACTGGGTCCAAACCACCTGGCGGGCATCACACACCACCAGGCGCCACGCGCCTGCAGCATCATCACTGCATCGTCACTGCCGGGCGGACACCACCATGCCGCCGGGCGCCACTCGCCGCCACCGCCTGGTGCACCTGCCCCGCCCCGCCAGGCACCACCGTGCCATCAAGGTCTCTACTGTTCCATTTCGTGCTGTGACCACTGTCACTAATTTACGTTCTGTCCGCCTGGCGGCTCGCTCGCGCCACCAGGTGCCCTACCAGTGGCGCACTACTACTGGTTTCTTGGCACTTACACAGATCCTAATGGATCTCAAATCACACAACATACCAAAATATAGAACATTTATGGTACTTTAGATATAGTCCCATGTCTATATTACCAATCACACAACAATTCCTCCAAACAACAATTTCCAATGTAGCCAACACACATTACATAATTTAAACAAAGAAGCATGCAATCTATTCTACTTTCAAGTATCATCTCAATCATTCCAACATGCTTAAAATAACCCATTTGCACTTTATATTTTATATTATTCATCTTGCTACTCGACCCAAATCTGTAATCATCCATTTCCTTCTTATAGTGTCCAAATTAATGATTTCCATATACATGTGTTTCTTATCTGTAAGCATTCTGTCTCTGTTACGATCCAACGCCGCTTATGATACCATTCTGACCTTTGTCAATACTTTACTTGAATGGTTTAATTCTCTAGCTTCTCCTTAGCGATCCACTAAAACTTGCAATCATCATGGTATTTACATTGAGTCCTTGCCATTATGTCTTTGATATCTTTTTGTCCTACTTCTCTTACTTCCCACTTCCAGCAAAAACCCTCCAATTAGGACTATTGGCACTAGCACTACTTCAGATGCTAATGCAAAAGCAAACTTCCCCACTCCAAGATGAAATTCTAGTAACCCTCTCAAAACACGTTTAAGGCCCTTCCACCACTAAGATCCCTTAGTCTAACGCGTTGTTTCTAAACTCCTCCAACGCTTTTCGCCTAAAAGTCCATAACTTAACTTCTCTCGTCCATCGATACGCAACTTTCTGCATAAGGAAGAGAAGGAAGAGGGAAAGGAGGAGAAAAAGTTGGTGGTAGTAGTGATGGAGTCAGAGGAGCCAACGACGAAGGGAGCAACTTTACAAAAGGAAGAGGAGTAAGAGAGAAGAAAGAAGAAGAAGAAAAAAAAGAAAATACAACAAAGAAGAAAAAGAGAGAAGAAGAAGTGAGAGAAGAATCAAATTGCAATATTGATCAACAAAATTGACCAACAAAAAAAATTATTGATAATTATCGACAGATATTTATCTACGATTTTTCTTTTGCTAGTAAATGAAAAATTACTAAAGAGTTTTGAACCTTCGACTCTCATTATTTTTTTATTTATTGATTAATTTTAAGTATTATCAATGAATTTTAACAATTAATAATATTAATTTTTTTTGTAATAATTATATTTTATAATTAAATAAATATCCTTTGAATAATATTACTACCGTTTAAATTTAAATTTTTATGACTGCGATTGAAGCGAAAGAAAACTTTCATGGAAACTAGGTTAACCGATTAAATTTGTCATTTTCCGATCAGTTATAGACATTTGTTTAGGTATAACCTAACTATTTGAAAATTTTGATTTGACCGATGAACTCTTCAATATTTGATTACATATTGAAGCATTTTAAATAGACTTGATCTATCTCTCATTAACTTCATTGACTAGTATCAACTTTTTTTTTTTATAAATAATAATAATTAAATCATTGCGATTCAAAACTAGAAACAGGAGTTAAAAATAAAGGATAAGTTTTATAAAAACCGAAAGATCAACTTATTTACAAGATATAAATTTATTTTTAATGTGCAGTCTATTGTAAATTTAACATGTTAATATTAATAAAATATCTAAATATATAATCTTACAATATCAAATATTAATATGATAGTATTATTCAACTTTTCTTCTCCTGTAAAGTAGTCCAAAAGGTGTGGAACCTATGTTATATCTGGTTGAGGGTGAGTTCTGTGCACCATTTTAAAGCTAGGGAGAATTTTAAGCACTTTTCTATTATTAATCTTAATACTAGGCAAAACTCTATATGGAGAGACATGTGGTTAGCAATAGTGGAGGAAATCTGGAAACATAGAAATGGGGTAATCTTCAAACAAAGGAAAGTTGATCCTGACGAAATATTTGGTTTAGCACAAGTGCTTGGGTTTGGATGAAACACAAAATTCCCTCAATAAATTTTTCATATAGTGATTGGGTTTTTTCACCTCTCTCATGCTTAAAATCCTTATGATATGATACTACTGTGTGTCCTTAGTTTGACAAGTGAGAAAGATGCATGACTTTTTTAACAGGGACATATATTGTTTAAGTGGAACCTGAACATACTTGGAATAAGCACAACCTTGCCTTTTTCTCGTGACTGTGTTCCTCAACTTTTCTCCATTTAGATAAGGACTTTGAGCTCTTCAGTTCAGTGTGGAAATCTGTCCAGGCTATGTTTATTATGTCTTATTGCTTCAGGTTATGTTTGGCTTCTGGTTGGGTTCATGGTATTGGTGACCTTTGAATGCATCATTCTATACGCTTGCCTGTACCTATTCATGTGTAGGGTCTTTCTGTCTCTGTTTTTGGTTGTGTATTTTGGAGCAGTAGAACAAGTTTGTGGCTACTGCTTTAGTCCGATGTGCATCTTCTTTAGGGTCTTTTTACTCTTTGATGGATCTCTAGTTATTGACTGTCATGTCTTGAAAGGTTTTGATGTCAAGTTTTTACATCTTTTTATACATGTTATTGATCTTTTTGTAAAAGGGTTAGAGCATCCCATAAGTGTTCTTCTTTAATTTATTCATTCTTTGCTGAAAAAAAAAATTTACTATAGCTGGATCATATTATTAAGTAAAATGCTTGTTAAGTAACTTTTAACTTAGCTTTTTAATCAAGTAATCTTTATATACAAGTCTTAACCTAATTCACATCATACAAAAAAAATGTCCGTCTTACTTAACCATTACAGGCTTGATTGCAAGTCCCATCCAACGACCTGACAAATTATTTAGAGTTTCTAATGAGTGCTAGTAAAGACCAACTATTTGATTTTAAAAGCTTTGTATTTTAATTTATGACAACACTTACATTGTCTTTATATCTTAAGACCTCACCAATTATATAAACATACCCTTATATATTTACGTAGCTTTGGATGAAATTAATTTATAATTTGTTCACAAAAATAATTTTAAATCATAAAAAAAACATTTTATTTAAAAAATCTTATATAAAAACAGATATGTTTCATGTCACACCTACCAGTACCTTTTACTTAATTAGTGCTTATCTCTTCGGCAACAATGTAATTTTTGTTTAGTGTCACAACAGAGTACTTACAAACTAAGGAAGACAACCTAAATTTCTTAACTTTCACGTGTTGACTAGCTGCATTATATTTATGTAATAATTCTGCGTTTCTTTTCGAACCTACAACCTGCAACTTGTGAATTTTGTATTGTAATTTTTATTTTGGGCAATTCTATAATATTCATTTATTTAACAAAAGATATAAATTGCTTGTTCTTGGATGCAAAAACTAAATTATGTAGAGCCTAACAAGTTATTATTAGTTTGTTAAAGTTGATCTCGATTTTCTTATATAAACAAATACATAATGATAACTTTCAAACAAAACTGGCATGCACAATGTGGATTGGATTCGTGGAATAAGTTAAGTCATTTGATAATTGCAATTATTCAGAGACAGATATGATTTGATTTTATGATATTTAAGAATGTAATTAAATTCACTAATAAACAATCATGTTACTTTTAATAGTATTTTGGTATATAGTCATGTAGTTGCAGATCTTATTATTCATCGCAATAATACGATTATCTAGTATAATCACAAACAAGTATCTCAAGTGATTTTAGTATAAGAGGATCTCCAATCATTTAAGCTTGTAATCTTTGGTCCATATGTACAGGATAAAACTGTTCAGTTAGTGTTACTTGATTTATTAAATATTAATATTTTTTTAAAAATCCACATCAAATGTTGAAAATATTTTTAATGTATATAAGTAGATGAAAATTTTACTTTATAAACCAATTTTGTGAACCAAATAATGAGAAAATTAACTAAATGAAAAAATGAAAAACGTGAACATTTTAAAATTTAATACCTTAACAAAGAGGAACTAATGGAAGGAAATTCCAAGGCCCAAAGCCCATATTTAAAGAAGTCATGAGGATTGTGGAGTATCCACTTTTAGGAATTATAATATTTTTTATTGCATCTTTCTTACTTATAATGGTAAGGAAACATGTGATTTTTCATTTTTCATATTTCATGTGTTGAATAAACTATAAAATTAGTCTTCAATCACATGAAGAGACGTATACATCCAGAATCTTATTGTGGCTGTTGAAGAGTCTACACATTCCAGCATATACTTCAATATACTGTACTTTGATGTATTTGTTAGAAATTATACAATTATGAAAAAAGAATTATTGCATCAATCAAATATGAGACATACATTTCTTTTTTAAATTTAATAAATTTTATGTAAAAAGAACGTCGTTTAGAAAAGAAGTCTAATAATGTTTTGCTCGGACAACTATCTGAACCGGATTCAGATCTACCAGGTAATTAGCACTGACAGCAACAAAATTATTTTATTTCCGATCATTTTTGATTTTTTTATTTAAATAAGAGTCATCTTTTATTTAAATTGAATATGAGTTCTAGAGAAAGAGAAAAGTGTTTATTGACAGATAAAGATATCCAAAAGAAAAACGGTCACGTTGCGCAACATACCCATAAAAAGTAATACCCTGATAATTAATGCTAATCCGAAAGATAAAAAGAAAAAGAACTAATAAAGTTAACATCATTGAACAATGGTAAAAAAAAGTTATAGATTGTGAAATCTTATAATATCTAATCTTTTTTACTTTGGGAGGATACAATATTTTTGGATTATTCTATCTAAAGTCAAAAGAATATTTTTACACATAAACCAGGGAAGTGTATAAAGTAAACATGGAGTACAAAAAGCAAAAGCCGGACAGCGAATATATAAAAGAATCCAATTGTAGTAACTTCGTTATAAACTATTAAAAAATTATAACCTAACAATAAATAAACTTGATGAATGTATAACAAAAAGAAATAAATATACTAATGAGATATATAAATATTAGAAACCAAAAACTTGATAAATATAATAAAGATTAGAAACTTTAGTTGAGTTCAGTGTTGCATGGAAAGAAACCAACGACTTTTTCACAAGGGAACAACATTGTTCACCGATTGCGAGCCCAACATATACAAATCTCAAAGCAAATCGTGTTTTAGACAATGTGCGGTGCATTTGATGCACTCTCCCAAGTCCCACATTTCTTATTTCTCTTAACTCACCAGGACATCCACTTTATATTTAGGTGCTCCCTGTATGGTTGGCAATTTGGATGTAGCATTCAGTTCAATTGTGTAATTATATGTCTTCTACGTCTCTTAGAATAGTTTTTGAGATTAATGTATTTCCACAAACTTCTAGGAATATGTTTTAAGATTGGAAGCCCACTAAATAAAATCTTAAAGTTAAATAATTTAGTCCCACATTGCCTAAACATAGATATTAAGAAATATTTATATATATCTTGTTTTTATAATTATTTGAGGCGTCATATAAGAACAAAACCGTGATAGAATTTGGAGAATTTAAAGCCCACATACTAAAAGCGGACAATACCTTGAGATTACCCACCATCTCAACTTTATCTCAAGGCGCCTTTTAAAAAAATCATAATATAATTATTAGAATAAAAAAATAGAAAATTAACTTTTAATAAATAAATGTTTGCATAAATATCATAATACACTACTAAAATCCGTTTAATATTATAATCTGTATTTGTGACAACAAATATGAATCATAGAATTTGGAGAATTTGGAGAATTTAAAGCCCACATACTAAAAGCGGACAATACCTTGAGATTACCCACCATCTCAACTTTATCTCAAGGCGCCTTTTAAAAAAATCATAATATAATTATTAGAATAAAAAAATAGAAAATTAACTTTTAATAAATAAATGTTTGCATAAATATCATAATACACTACTAAAATCCGTTTAATGTTATAATCTGTATTTGTGACAACAAATATGAATCATAGACAATTTTTAATTTAAAAATCGCATTTAAAGATGATAAATCTCGATATTCAAATTTGTTTTTCTTATATTCTACATAAATTTCATTACACTCCATTTTTTCATACTTTACATTGAAGATAGTAAAGTGAGACATGGGGTGGCAAAACGGGTCAACCCAACACCTTTTGGTCCGATCTGTCCTTAATCTGCATAAAATGGTCGGGTTGTCCGGTCACAAAAAAACGGGTCAAAAATTTAAACTCGTCCAGTGACATCCCATTTAACAAAAAAAATCTAATAAATAAAACATCACATAAATATAATATAATAAGGCAAACGACGGGAAAGTATACTAAAATCAACAGAATTGTCGTGGGCGTAAAACAACCAAAGAGAAATACCTCTAAAGACATAAAAAGTTATGCAAGAGATTGCTCAACGAAGCATAAAAGACATAAATAGTTATTCAAAAGATGTTCAAAAGAACAATATTCAACATGCCTAATCTAAATGGCAGCATCTCCACCATCTTGATGATCACCAAGGGCTCCCTCATCTGCTCACACCAAGATTGATGATCATTGCAAAAAAAAAAACACCACAAAAAAAAAGAGCACATAAAGTAGAATGGTAAGCTAATTGCAAAAAGAGAAAGAAACACTCAAAAGAATTGCAAAACAATGCACCAATTACACCAAGCTAAGCAATATCAACTAACTCATCACACATGATGACACTCTAGACCCAATTATCTGGATCTAGACATTGATGTATGATTCTTGATGATTTTTGCACTTGTGGTGACCTCCACTACCTCAGAGTCATTGTCAATGGGTTTCACCATACCACATACAAGGTTAGTCCATTTAACCGTCATAAGAATCTTGGGGTAGTTCTTAAAGACAGGACCTTATGCTCCTCTCACCACATGACTCATTCCACTCTACATAAGTTTTAATGAGCATGAGAGTATTAAGATAAACCTCAAGTATTGACTCCTTACATCAATGAACACACAAGCATTTGAAAACACATATTAGAAACCATACAACATATGTCTCTCTTGAAAAATAACTAATTCTTATCTAATCCAAATTAACAACACATTATGCAAACAACTTGAGATTTTAGAAATAAAACTACAGCTTGTGTAAAGCTCCAAAAATTTTGTATTTATATTCAAATTAAAGATGATTGAATCAAGAAACAAATGCAAGAAGAATCAACCTAATTGAATAATTATAGAGGAAGTTATGTACCAAACAAGCAAAAAAGGTGTCAACAACCAAAACTATAGGGACCTTGCGATAAAAACTGCTCTCACTACAAACTTTCAATTAAGGGTTAAATATGTTTTTGGTCCCTCAAGTTTCAGTGAAATTTGGAATTAGTCAATCATCGAAACTTTTGACCAATTTAGTCATTCATCTTCAGAAATGCGTGGATTTAGTCCTTTTAATCAAAATTTGTTAAGTTTATTTGAAGTTTCAAACGCGTTTTATGATAATATTTGAGTTAGCATTTAAGCGAAGATGGGTCAAACGGTTTAAACAATTCAAATACTATCATGAAATGCGCTTGAAACGTTAGATAAACTTTACAAAATCTGGTTAAAAGGACTAATTCCATACGTTTCTAAAGATGAAAGACTAAATTGGTCAAAAGTTTTGAAGAGGGATCAATTCCAAATTTCACTAAAACTTGAGAGACCAAAAACATATTTAACCCTTCAATTTAAGATCTGACCGGTCAAAGTTGGGAACTTTGTGTCTAGGATTACCTGTTAAAATTTCAGCTCACTCCAACGGTTAACAAAGTTTGAACCTTCATTTTACGAAAAGTGTGCAGTGTAGGAAAATGGGTAGCGCCACACCATATGCTTCTTGATTGTGAGATCTTGACTTGTTCCATTGCACAATTTGGTATTTTGCACTTTTATCTTCTCAAACTCATTTCAAAGTGGTTTATAGATGATACCAAACTGAACAATTGCAACAATCAATATCTTTCATTCCAATTGCATTCTAAACTACCTAAATTCTACATTTACCAAATCTATAAATGAGTAAAAACAAAACCTTAGCTAAGTAATATCAAACTCTCAATTTAAACATGGTTACAACTCCAACGTCCAACCTTGTACCATATTCTACATCACCTGCCAAAATAAAAGAGTTCCATCTCCATTCAACTCAAGAACCATATTTCTCCAAGACCCACAACTTAATCTCACATGCATCCAATTTCAACATGTCACTATAATCCACCAAATTTAATACATTTATATATATTTCTCATAAAATAGACAACCACAAATTCTTTGAAAAACAAAAACATCCCTTCCATAACAATTAACATTTTGAAAATTAAGCTTTTCTTATCAATACATGAAATTACACTACCAATTAACAAAAATCACAAAATTGCTAAAAACGATATTCCCAAACTTGAAACAAGAACAAACATACAATTCCTTAATTCAATCAAAAAAAACATATTAAGGCACAACCATTAGCTTCTCTTATCTTGAAAGACAGCCCCAAACAACTTTATGAAACCCTCCAAACCCTTTTGACTCACAAAAACTCTTCTTCAACCTAGAGACAACATACAAGCGATTTGACCGAAGGAAGGAACCACCGATTAGTAGATAATTTAAACCTGTCCCAACCTAGGTACGCGGCACCAGACACACCCGCCAACCGCTTACCTTAACAAAGCCCCCCTGGTTCATGAAGCACCCAACAAGGCTGATGACCGCCCACATCACCTTCCGCTATGGAAGATCCCAACCCCTGGTATACGGCCCCCGGCAAAGTCTCGTAGCCGCTTACTCAACCCAGGTCCCACCAGCCGCATACGTCACACCAAACGCCCTCCCTGAAGAGCACGACCCTCAGCAGGACCAGGGACCGCATACTCATAGAAGGCAACCTCACAAACTACACGGTCCTCAGCGACCACCTTGGTGGCCGCCTACCCCACGTTACAGGCCGCCTACCCCACATTACAAGTATCCTTCCACAAGACAGCCCAGATCTGTGACGTAACCATTCCGGCCAACAACATGAAACCATCCACCCACAGAGATCCTCATAACCGAGCTACGCCGCATGCTACAACCTATTTTAACACTCTACTCAGACACGACTCGTAGGCTTGTCAACCTTCCTAAAACAATTTATATTTTATAAAATTATATAATTATATTTGATGGAGATTCATAACTTTTATTACTAACATTGTTTTAGTAAAATTAACTAGTCTTGTACACACGATTTAACTTTTTTAATTTATATTAAAAATTATTATAATTGTTATTATATTTAAATTAATAATTTATTTACATGATTATAGTAAAGTGATATAATCATTGTAAGGCCCATTAAAAATCTTTTAGCTTTTCTGCCCTAAAGTTAGTGGGCTGCCCTTGTAAGTGGGCCTAAGGCCGGCCCAACATATATAGTCTTTAGGTCTGCGCTAAACCTAGTATTCCTTACCATTTCAGAAAAGCTGTTGTCCTTGTCTTAGAGCCGCAGCCGCCTTTCACTTCTGCTAGGGTCCCGACGTTCTTCAGATTCACGCTTGGCTTGGCCATTGTTCTGCTCACGTAAGTACCTTTAACCCTTACCGCCTCTGTTTCGTATAGCTTTCACAGTAACAATGGGGACTCTTTTATAATCCCGTTTCATCCACTATTCCAGTTGCGAATTGGGCTCTAGGAGCTGCTGTGGTCCTTGTTCGTGCCCAAAAACCCAACTGTTAGCCTTTTTCCAGGTACAGGAAGTTAGGGTTCTAGCTTCGAGTCTTATTGGAACTGTTTATGCATTGCTTGTTAATTGTATGGTTGGATCTGTCATTTTTGAGGTGTGAAAGTACATTGCATGTGGTTTGGTTGGAAAACATGGCTGTTGCAGTGGGGAACAGTGGCGAGACCTGTTAATCTCGCCCAAGCGAGTCCTGTTAATCTCGCCCAAGCGAGTCAATCTCGCCTAGGCGAGATGAAACAGGGAGCAAGCCTAGGGCCTCTGCACGAAAAGTCGCCCAGGCGACTCGCTCAACTTTTGAGCGAGCAGGCAACTCGCCCAGGCGAGAGGGATCTCGCTTATGCGAGATCTCGCGTTGCTCATGCAACTACTTTTGTGCTCTCGCCTAGGCGAGGGGGAGGCTCGCCTGAGCGAGCACGTCTCGCCTGAGCGAGATGCTGGGCGAGACAGTGCTGTGGTTTGGATGTTTGATGCTTCCCGAGTGATCTATTTTTGGTTGAGTATGATTGTGTGATGAAGGACATGTATATAATAGAATATTTTGCATGTTTGGCATGAGTTATGAACGACGTATGACGGGTTGGGTATTATATTGGCATGTGAAATGAATGAATGGGTTGGAATTAAAGGGATTCGTGATTAATATGAGATGAGACCCTAGATTCATGGGGTGGTGATGATCAGAGGTATGGATTCGAAATCTGACGCGTATGAGGAATTAATCTCAGGGGTTGGTATGGAAATGTAAATATGATTTTAATATTCTCTTATTGCTGAATTATGAATGTTGGTCCGTGTCAGCGTATAAATTCCTTGGGGTCTCTAGGTGAGACCTCCGGGGTTGCGCTTCAGTGGTCGGGACGTAATCCCATGGCCCCTGTTAGTGGGTGCCCATGGTGGTGCCCCATCTGTATAACTAAGTAAGGATTCAAGGTAAGGACTGCATCCTGACACTCTAAGGGGTCAGTTAGTCTCACTTAGAGCGGACTGACCCCTGTGGTGAGAGTAGCAGGAGGCCTGAAATCCATTAAGGGCTAACCTTGTGGTGAGGGAAAATTGATTTATCGTAACATTTGTAACATATAGCTCGGGGATGAGCAGCTCAGGTTCGAGCAGGGGTATCCACCACAAGTGCAAGCATCCGCTGAATCCGACTAAGTTATACGTATCCGGATGAGTCGAGTCGAGTCGTAGTGTATTGAATGAAGAGTCATAACATGTTTGGTTGATATGTGGATGAGATGATGAAAATATATTTGATTGCATGTTGAATATGTTGTTGGC
>Ga0214543_1005610_pt1 | contig 22889 bp, 12 predicted proteins | sample CNSS2metaG_FD_160094 | JGI IMG/M metagenome (GOLD analysis project Ga0214543, IMG submission 160094) | Root nodule microbial communities from cowpea collected in UCLA plant growth center, Los Angeles, California, USA - CNSS2 | ecosystem: Host-associated > Plants > Roots > Nodule | place: USA... | reverse complement strand
TCTCCGAAAGAAAAAAAAAAAAAAGATATAAAATATTATCTTCTACTAAAAAAGGTTAGAAATTCAAGAAAAGTTGAAAGTTTCACATTGATATAAAAGTAATTAAGATATTAGTATATACATAAAAATTCATAAATTTATTGTCTTATAATTTTAAGTTGAAAATTATATATTGATCTTTTATATAAGTTTGTTTATGATTCATTGATATCAAATATCTTGGTGTCTCCACTCAAAAAACCTCACAAGATATTAGAATGATGATTCATTGTAATGTGTTTCGGATGAGTATGTTATAAAGTGAAAAATATCAAGGTTTATGAATTCTTTGTATCGAAAGTCTTCCATTTTAAAGAAATTTATTCTATTGTAGAACGAACTTACAAGGAATTGTCACCGCTAAGATATTCATGCTTAAGATAAATATGTTCTAATGTAGAGAAATTGATACTCTTGAGAAGAATATTGTTAGGAATTGAAGGTAAGCTAGAAGTCTCGTATTGGATACAAAAGTGAATAAGATATTAGTATTTAAATATAAAAGTGAGTAAGACGACCAATATTTAAGTAGAATGCCATAAACCTATTATTTTCTTGAAAATAGTATTTAAGTCATTTATACGAATTCATTCATGACTCATTGGTGTTAACGTCTTTATCATTTTGTTACAATAGACTTTTGTATGAAAGTCTTATTAAAAAAACTTTCGTTACAAGGAATTTTCAAATCGAGAATCCATCATCATTCTATAATTTTTCTTGTTTGATTCGATCACCCAGCTAAATCAACATTTGTAACATCATGATTATCAAACACCTAAACAAAAATCAAATTAAAATGAAGGCATGTTTGACAGCTTCATTCTCATGTTAATCCATGATCACACATCAACACCAATCACGTCAGACACTTTATCACTACCCATATCCAAAATTACAAAATCATCTAAGAAAATGTGATTGTAATGTGTAATGTAAAATTAATATCAATTACCGAAATGCTCTCATCATATATAAAATTAACCGAATCATCATGTTATAAAAAAACATTGACATTCTTTTAATATATTGGTCTTCTCATATATGTTTTTAATGAAGAATTTTTAATTTATACTTATACTTCTAGCTTTGATTGTATAAATGTTAACAGGTATAAAGAGATGTAGTTATGCAGAGTACAGCATGAAGGATGAGAGAAATATAAGAGGGAGCAAGTGAGTGGTGGATTCAAGGTGAGACTTTATATGAGACTTTATTATTGAAGCTTCACATATGGTACTCATGTATCTCTGAGAATTCAGCTGTAGCAGCGGAAGATGGGAGGAATATGTAAATTTATGATAATTTAAATAAGGGTTAAATATGTTTTTGTTATCTTAATTTTCAGGAAATTTCAGAATTAATCTATTTCAAAACTTTGGACTAATTTAGTCATTCAACTTTCGAAATATGTGAATTTAGTCATTTTAATCAAATTTTGTTAAGTTTATTTGACATTTCAAGCACGTTTCATAATAATATTTGATTTAATATTAAAGCAAAAATGTGTCAAAAAGTATAAACAACTCAAATACAATCCTGAAATGCGTACGGAACATCAAATAAACCTAACAAAATTTGATTAAAATGACTAAATCTACATATTTCGAAAGATGAAGGACTAAATTGGTCCAAAATTTCGAAATGGACTAATTCCAAAATTCACTGAAAGTTAAGGGACTAAAAACATATTTAACCATTTAAATAAATACTAAAATTAAATTAACATCTATTAATCAACAACAAATTAAAGAAATATTAAAAATGAATAAATTAATTTAAGCTGAATTAATAATAATTTAACTGAACATTAAATAAAAGAAAAGAAAATAGTGTAGTTATCTAACTAACTTAAGATAAATTATATTAACATGATTAAATCAACATAATAAAAAATATTAAATAAAAAAAAAACTATACAAAATAGAAAACTGGACATGTTCCAAGCCATACATCATGTATATACTAAGAATATATTTTGCAAGTAATTGCCAACACTGTCACAATGTTGGTTGGGATATGATTTTTAGGTTTGTGGTCATACTTCATAGTCCTTAGGGATAAAGGGGAGGGTATGGATGATGTTTTTTCAACTCTGCTTTATGTTCTATGCTACCACTTCTACCTTCTAATTAATGGAATGTCTCTTATTTTTGCTTATAGAAAACATAGATCTCGCAGATTATTTTAAGGTAAGAGAAACAATAACCGATATGTCCTTCTTTTACTTATTATTTAGAAATATATATGTCACTGTGTAAAAAAAAAAATTTATAGTATATAAATAGATTTTAAAATTCAGTTTTATATTAAAAAACTCTACTAATTTGGAGCATCATTCTACTCCATTCGTTGAACAAAGTCTTATTACCACAAGTTTTCCCACAGTTTTTGGGACATGAGAGTTTCCTCCATTCCTTTTTACAGATATTTACGATTAACTTCATTTTTAATGAATCCAATATGGCCAAACTCTACCTTGGTTCTTCCAACAAATTATTTCTTTATGTACATTTTACCTCTACTTAAAAATATAAAAAAATCGAAAACAATGCATATTATTCTCTCTTTTTCAGGAGAATTATGGTTGATGTTAGATGTATATAAATGAACATAAAGAAGTATATATGTTTTAGACGAATGATTCTGCTGCTGCAACAATGCAAGTGATTTATATATAAAGAATATCTTCCGACAGCATCACAGGAGAAGAAGAAACCGGAATGTAGCCAAGAGAAACTTGCCGGAAAACCGAAAATATATCAATCAAACACTTAACACTGAGTAGTTAGTGCCGGCAAATCACCCTTGGCTGCACTCCACTTTCTGGTTCTTGGTGTGAGCTTAAGAAGATGAACAAAATGAAACCATTGTTGCATGAACAGTGAGCATGCACAGGTCCATGCTGAACCCATTTTGCAAGTGCAAACCCTGAAATTCATCCATTATTATATAGCCATGGAAGATAGAGACACACAGAAATTAGAATATTCTCTTGCAACTTGCAATTTTTTCCATCTCACTCTTCACTGTGACTATTAGTAGCCACATAAGGAGAGTGCCACGTGTGTGGCTCTGAGACCATCCACGATTGTTGATTCTTTTTTATAATGTACACGGAGTTCTAGTTTGATTATGAACCATTCAAATGTTAGAGCTAGAAGTGATGAAATATATAAGTCATTATATTTTGCTTATCAAAATAAACGTTAGATGGTATGGTTTAGAAATTAATATTTGTGAAGGGTAATAGGTGCATTGATGAAAGCAACAGAGAAAGTGAAGTTGATAGAACATTTTTGAAGGGATGAGAATGCCAAGAAAAAAGGGAGCAGAACAAGAATTGCAGCAAATCCCAGAATGAGAATGAAGACCGTGACCGGCGTCATCTACCCTAGATGTTGGATGAAATAAAGAATTTAGGATTAAACATGATCGTGGTCCTTCAAGTGAAAATTCAAGTAAAAATTCGAATTAGTCTTTTATAAAACTTTAGCTAAATTTAGTCTTTTTAACTTCATAACTACGTGAATTTAGTTCTTTCAAGCAAATTGCATTTCATAATAACATCTGAGATGTTTACATCGTTTAACACATTTTTTGCTTCAATATTAGCTAAGAAACTATCATGAAACACATTTGAAGTGTCAAATAAACTCAACAAAATTTGGTTAAAATAACTAATTAAATTCATGCAATTTTGAAGTTGGGGGACTAAATTGGGTGTTGGTATCGCGCAGCGGAATATTTAATCTATGGTAAAAAAATCAAGAGGGGGGTGAATTGGATTTTTATAAGTCTTAACAAGTTTTAAAATTTATCTCAAAATTTAAATGATTAACTTAAAATAACAGTTACTTTAAATGCAAGTGCAGATAAATAAAGAGTTTAAAGGAGAAAGATGCACAAAAAATAACAGTTACTCGAAAACAAAGTTTTGCAGTGTTAATCGATTACCCAAGATGGTAATTGATTATCTCATGTACAAATTTGAACAAATATTTTTATAACTGCCAGTGGTAATCGATTACCTTTCAAGTCATTTTTCAAGAATCAAGTTATAACTGTCAGTGATAATCGATTATCTTATTTTTTGAGTTGGTAATGGATTATTATAAGTTGGTAATCGATTACCATACTGATTTTTGTGAAAAAAATGAGTTTCTCTCATAGGAGTTGCGAGCTGACTGTTGTTCTAACAATTTTGCACCTAACTAAAAAAAGCACCTAAGTAGAAAAAGTTTAAGTATATTACAATAAGAATCTTTAAACATAAACTATATTGTCTTCAATATCTTCAAGTGTTTTCTTCAGCATCTTTATCATCATCAAAATCTTTTAATCAATCTTTGTCAACATTGGGCCAAAGTTTCGAAGAGGAACTAATTCCAATTTTCACTGAAAGTTGAAGGACAAAAACATATTTAACCAAAAATTTATAAGAAAAATATATAAGAATATAAAAATCACAATTTATTTTTTATCACAAATATGTTAATTATTAGTGTTTTCTTAGAGGTGAATTGAACTTACAATTTCTATCACCCTCACCTTCAAATTAAATTTTCAGATGTTTGAATTGCTGGAAATAGGAAAAAAGTAAAAGACAAAAAACAATTAAGTGTATGTGTATTATTCCAAAGGTGCTTTTTTCCATTTTTGTTTATGAAAGAAAATATGTTTGTACTCAACCTTACAGTCTTACAGATCAAACGACTATACGTATATATCATTTCAACATTTTTTTTATAAATGGTTCCACAATTTTTATATATTTCTCTCTAGTAAATTTAGTCAATTTTTTGAGAGATTATTTATAATGGTCTCATCAAATGTTTTTCTCTCTTTTCTTCTTGAACTTCACCCACACATTTTTGCTAATGTCTACAGAAATTTCAAATGAGCAATTAATTCACAAATTTGCAATAACATTGAAAATTCAATATTCTTTGCCTATTCAACCTAAAATAAAACTTGTCCTAACACAAAGCAAACCAACACGCAATTTGAGTTGGTCCCACCTAGCTATCATTTTCTGTCCCCCCTTCTCTTTTAACAGTTTAACTCTTTAACTTGACAGTAAAAAAAATAAGAAAAATGATTTTCGAAATCAAAACTGGTCTCTTAACATTTAATATATATATTTAGAGAGAGGTGATATCTTATTAGGCCCTTTAACGTTAATTAAGATTGAAATTAGTTTTTTTTTTCAAATTTTAATTTAATTTAATCTCATCGTTTTAGAAACGTGCAAAAATGGTATTTTAATCAAATCTGGTAAAGTTTATTATTTAACGTCTTAAATGTTAAATTCACATATTTTTAAAATTTTTAAGTTAAGGGACTAAATTAAGTTAACGTTTCTAAAAATAATTAATTTTAATTTTTACTAAAAGTTAAAAGATAAAAACAGATTTTAAATCTTAATAAACACTATAAGAAGAGAGAAAAAAAATTAAATGTTTTTAGTCCGTAAATTTTAATATAAAATTAGAATTTTTTTAATATTTTAATTTTTTTTGACATATTCAATGTATGTTAAATTGTTTATATGATTTTGACATGTTTTAGCTTAAATATTTGTCTCAAACACTATTTAAAAAGTTTAATAAGATTAATATTAATTTTTTAAAAATACTATATCCATTCTCATTTTTAATATTTAGAGATCAAAATATATTAAAATAATTTAGGATAGATAATTTTTAATTTGTCCTTAAAATCATATTCGACTATGTATAAATAAAATTAAGACGAATATGAATTATTGGTAAAATAATGGGAAATGTTGAATATATGAGAGTTAATGCATGCCACAACCAATTTGTACGTTCAGTCTTTAATGTTGTTGAAAATATGTGGTGACCACCATAGTATCTATCTCCTCAATTATTCATTTTTGGCCATAGAGAAGAACCAAGCCAAGGTTGACTCCATCAATATCAATTACTGTATTTGGCCAACACCATACTTTGTTTAGTATCTGGGACGAAGAAAGAAAAAACCAGTGTGCACTTGTTCCAATCCAACTCCATATTTTGTCTGAGTTGTTTTGGAGTTTTTAAATTCAATATGCTGTTTTTCTCTGTCTCTTGTTTATGTCTTTGTGTGATGTTTTACTTTGTCTTGAGGATAGTTAAAAGACAAAAACCTGTTGAGGAAGAACTCTCGTTAGACAACAGCACTCCTCAAATAAAGTATGATGTTTTTGTGAGTTTTAGAGGTGAGGACATCCGCGACGGGTTTCTTAGCCATTTGGTTATGGATTTTGAAAGGAAGAAAATAAATGCTTTCGTAGATGTTAAACTTGAGAGAGGAGATGAAGTATGGTCATCACTTGTACGAGCAATTAAAGGGTCTTCCATTTCATTGATCATATTCTCACAACACTATGCTTCTTCTCGTTGGTGTTTACAAGAACTTGTCACAATACTTCAATGTAGAGATAAGTTTGGACAGATTTTGATCCCTGTTTTCTACAAAGTGGAACCCACAGATGTACGACATCAATCATCCAAGAGTTACCAAGATGCATTTGCTAAGCATCAGAGAAAATATCAGACCAACAGGGTGCAAATCTGGAGAGATTCTTTGAAGAAATCTACTATAATATCAGGAATTGCATCATCAAAATATCAGTAAGTTTTCGTTTTCATTTTTATGTAAATCTTCAATGTTTTCTTGTAGTTAGAGCTATATGCTTATAATCAAATCGTGTTTTGCTTAAACTGCATTATTTTTAAGTTGTTTTAAGCAGAATGTATTTAGTAATCAAGCATTAACAGTATTGATCTCAAGTTATACGCTGCACAAATACGATACATGGATCTCAACATGTATCTGATAAATTGACTCGTTTATTTTGAAGTATCAACTACGAGTCCAACACAGATAGATGACTCAAATTTTCATAGATCTGAACACACTAATTCTTTCTTTGCATGCATGATATAGGGATGATGCTGAGCTGGTTAAAGAAATAGTGAAGGTTGTTCTGGAAAAGTTGGCTAAACCCTCAGTTAACCTGAAAAGATTGGTTGGAATTGACGAAAAAATTGCAACTGTTGAATCGCTGATAGGAAAAGAACCAGAAGACACTCGACTTATTGGAGTTTGGGGCACGGGAGGTATGGGCAAAACAACTCTCGTGGAAGAAGTGTTTAATAAACTGAAGTTTAAATATGACGGTTCTTACTTTTTAGCCAATGAGAGAGATCAATCAAACAAACATGGAATAATTCCTTTGAAGAAAAGTATTTTCTCTAAATTATTAGGATATGATGTGGATATTGACACACCAAATTCGTTGCCCGAAGATGTTGTTAGGAGAATTGGTGGTATGAAAGTTCTTATTGTTCTTGATGATGTGAATGATTTAGAAGACCTAGAGAAATTACTGGGATCTGTTGATAACTTTGGATCAGGTAGTAGAATAATTGTAACAACCAGAAACAGGCAAGTGCTTAAGGCTAACAAATTTGATGAGGAATACCAGCTAAGAAAATTCAGTTCCGAGGAAGCACTCGAACTTTTCAATTTGAATGTTTTTAACCAAAAAGATCATCAAAGGGAATACAATGAGCTTTCTGAAAGGGTGGTGAATTATGCCCAAGGCGTTCCTTTAGTAGTGAAAGTTTTGGCTGGTCGTTTACGTGGAAACGAAAGGGAAGTATGGGAAAGTGAATTAGACAGGCTTAAGAAAATGCCTCTTAGAGAAGTTTATGATGTCCTAAAATGGAGTTATAATGATCTAGATCGTAAAGAGCAACAAGTTTTTTTAGATCTGGCATGTTTCTTTCTTAGATTGCGAAAATCAGTGAATGTGGGTTCTCTAAAATCATTGTTGAAAGATGGAGAAAGCGACAATTCAGTGGCTGTTGATTTGAAAAGGCTTGAAGATAGAGCTCTTATAACAATTTCTAAGGATCACAGTTTACATGAAATGGCTTTGGAGATTATTCAATCAAAGTCAAGTGAGGAGAGTTTTGTTTTTATGCATGACAGTGTACAAGAAATGGCTTGGGAGATTGTTCGTAGAGAGTCTAGCACACAAGGAAACCGTAGTCGATTGTGGGATCCTGATGATGTTTATGAAGCATTGAAAAATAATAAGGTTAAACTCAAACTAATATTTCACTTCAGACATTGCTTTTGTGCCCTTTTAAAAAGTTGAAAAAGTTATGATGCTTTTGTGGCATTTAATGATGTTTGATTTTTCTTCGTGATGGTAGGGAAATGAGGCCATAAGAAGCATAAGAATTCAATTGTCAACAATTAAGAAACAAAAGTTAAGCCCTCATATATTTGCCAAGATGAGCATACTACAATTTCTGGAAATTTCTGGGAACTGCAATGATGATTTGTTCCATCAACATTATATTCTTGCTGAAGGACTTCAACTATTGGTGACTGAGCTAAAATTTCTTTACTGGGATCGTTATCCTCTAAAATCCTTGCCAGAAAATTTTTCTACCGAAAAGCTTGTAATATTGTCATTGCAACAAGCCAACATAGAAAAACTTTGGGATGGTGTGAAGGTAAATATGTTTATTTCAATGTTATCATTTTTTTTAGTAAACTGAATATAACATTTACTCAGCTGGTGTGTAACTCCATTTTGTTTAATTCTATCACAGAATTTGGTAAATTTAAGAGAACTTGACCTCAATAGTTCTCGCATGTTAAAGGAGCTACCAGATTTATCAAAAGCCACAAATCTTGAAGTATTGGATCTCATGTGTTGCTCTATGGTTAATGCACTTCCCTCATCATTTAAACATCAAAGCAAGCTTAGAATTTTAGATATGAGCTATTGCAGCAAGCTTCAAAATATATCAGATCTTCCCTTGTTACTAAAGACTCTAGATGTTAATAGTTGCAAATCTCTTCAAACTCTACCAGAGTTTCCTGTGTCCCTTGAAACTTTAGATGTTAGAGGTTGTAATTCTCTTCAAACTCTACCAAATCTCCCCCTATCCCTTCAAGTTCTAGACATAGAATTTTGCACTTCACTTCTAACTCTACCAAAGCTTCCTCCATCCCTCAAGATTCTCAAAGCAACAAAATGTGAATCTCTCCAAGTTCTACCAAAGCTCCCCCTATTCTTAGAAACACTAGAAGCCACAAACTGTGAATCTCTTCAAACTCTACCAGAGCTTCCCCAATTACTTGAAACTTTAGACGTCAATGGTTGTAAATCTCTACAAACTTTACCACAGCTTCCCATGAACCTTAAAATTATGGATGTTAGACATTGTGAATATCTTCAAGCTCTTCTAAATCTTCCACTATCCCTTGAAAGTCTAGATTGTACAGGTTTGGAATCTCTCCAAGCTCTACCAAAGTTTCCACAGTTCCTTAAAACACTAGATGTCAGTGGTTGCAAATCTCTTCAAACTTTACCAGAGTTTCCCTTGTTCCTTGAAAATCTAGATGTCAGTGGTTGTGAAGCTCTTCAAACTTTGCCAAAGCTTCCTATGGGCCTTAAATCTCTAGATGTTAGTGGTTGTGTATCCCTTCAAATGTTACCTGAGCTACCTCTATCCCTTGAAACTTTAGATGTCAGAGGTTGTGAATCTCTTCAAATTCTACCAAAACTTCCCATATCCTTAGAAACTATAGATGTCAGAGGTTGTGAATCTCTTCAAACTTTACCTGAGCTTCCATTGTCCCCAAAAGCTCTAGATGTCAAAGACTTTGAACTTCTTCAAACTCTACCAGAACTTCCCCTATCCCTTGAGACTTTAGAGGTCATGAATGGATGTGAATTTGTTCAAGCAATAACAGATCTTTCATTGTCAATTGAAACTCCAGATACAAAATTAAGCATTTCACTAAAGAATGCAAAAAATCTTCCTTCATCTCTTAAAACACTACAAGTCACTGACTGTGAGTCTCTTCAAACCTTACCTAAGCTTCCTCATTCCCTCATAACACTAAACACCCAATGTTGCTCTTCACTTCAAACACTACCTGAGCTACCACAATCCCTCAAAACCCTAAGTGTCAAAAGTTGTCAATCATTTCTATGTCTACCTGAGCTACCATTATGCCTTGAAACACTGGAAGTCAAAAATTGTGAAGCTCTTCAAAATTTTCCAAGACTTCCCCGATTCCTTAAAACTCTGGATGTCAATGGTTGCAAATCTCTTCAAACATTACCAAATCTTCCCTTGAGGCTTGAAACTCTAGATGTCAGAGATTGTGAATCTCTTCAAGCCATACCAAAGCTCCCATTGTCCCTGGAAACTTTGGATTTGAGAGGATGTGAATCTCTTCAAAAGCTACAAAACCTTCCCTTATCTCTTGAAACTCTAGATGTCACAGGTTGTGAATCTCTTCAAATTTTACCCGAGTTTCCCCAATCTTTGAAAACTCTACAATGCACAAAATGTGAATCTCTTCAAACTTTACCACAACTTCCCCAATCACTTAAAACTTTAGATGCTAATGGCTGCAAATCTCTTCAAACTCTACCAAAGCTTCCCCTATCCCTTGAAACTTTAGATGTTAGATGTTGTGATTCTCTTCTAACTCTACCAGAGCTTCCTCTTTCACTTCAAAATCTGGATGTCCGAGGTTGTGAATCCCTTGAAACTCTACCAAAGCTTCCCATGACCCTTAAATCATTAGATTTTAGAGCTTGTGAGTCTCTTCAAACACTACCAGAACTCCCCTTGTCCCTTGAAAATCTAGACGTTCGAGGTTGTGAAGCTCTTCAAAGTCTACCAAAGCTTCCATTTTCATTGAAAATTCTAGAAGCCACAGAATGTGAATCTCTTCTAACTCTTCCAGAGCTGCCCCCATCCCTTAAAATTCTAGATGTTAATGGTTGTAAGTCTCTTCAATTTCTACCACACCTTCCCCAATCCATTGAAATTCTAGATATCAGAGGTTGTGAATCTCTTGAAACTATACAAGAGTTTCCCTTGTCCCTTGAAATTCTAGATACAGAATTGTGCACTTCACTTCAAACTTTTCCTAAGCTTCCCTCTTCTCTTAAAACTCTTGAAGCAACAGTTTGTGAATCTCTTCAAACTTTACCAGAGCTTCCTTGGTCCCTTCAAACTCTAAATGTCCAGCATTGTTCTTCACTTCAAAATTTACCAGAACTTCCCATATCCCTTAAAACTCTAAATGTATCATTTTGCCAATCACTAGAGAGTCTACCGAAGCTTCCACTATCCCTTGAAACTCTAGATGTCAGTGGCTGCATTTCAATTCAGACTTTACCAAAGCTTCCCCTCTCACTTAAAGCTCTAAATGCTAAAGACTGTGAATCTTTGAAGACCGCGTTGTTTCCTTCAACAACAGTTGAACAACTAAAGGAAAATAGAAAATGGCTTCTGTTCTGGAATTGCTTGAACTTGGATGAACATTCTCTACTTTCTATTGGGTTGAATGCACGAATCAACGTTATGAAGTTTGCAAATCACCACCTATCTTCACCAAATCATGATGATCTTGAAAATTACAATGACTATGATGATAAATATGGTTTTTATCAAGCTGGTTACATGTATCCAGGAAGCAGTATCCTAGAGTGGTTGGAGAATAAGACAACAGAGGATTATTTAGTCATTGATCTGTCTTCTCATGCATTTTCCCACAGATTGGGCTTTATTTTCTGCTTCATCCTTGGTCAGTGTGAAGAGACAGAGATGTTTGAAAAACTTGAAGTTAACCTCATCGTAAGTGATGGTGATGGAGAGGGTCAAAAGGACAGTGTTGGAATGTACATAGATATTGGGTCCTGGACAATTGAATCAGATCATGTGTGTGTGATATATGACCAAAGATGTTCTGAGATGCTAAACAAGAGAGCTAAAATTCAAATAAGGTTAAAAATCCAGGTTTCAATTCAAACCAGTGACACAGGAACTACCATACTGTCCAATCCTGCTTTAAAAGGATTTGGGGTAAGCCCTGTTAGCACCTCAGCATATAAAAGTTTCATTCAACAAATGGGATTTCATGACTCAATGTTTCAATTTCATCAATCAAATTGAGTTGAGTTGTTCTTCTTATCATCCAGGTATTTCTTCAACTGGTTTAAAATCAAATATCTGATTTAGAAAAATATGTATTATTTCAAATTATAAGAACACAGTGACCTAAGACATTCAAGTTGTTAACGTTAATTTCCGAGTTCATGTGAGAATCAGTGTACAATTTCATTAAACAAATGGATCTTGGTTGTGCCTCATAATTTCCAGGTATTTTTATTTAAACGAGTGTTGATCACTTTGCGTTGTAAGAACATTCATTTTGTAAGATACGGAGGATTTTTGTGGTTTTGCAACTCATAAGTCACAGAATTGAGTATGATGAGACTATGATAATGATCAAATGGTTAAATTTATCATACTCTTACATGGACATTTGAAGTTCTCATTTGTATCAGCATGACATTCTATTGGAAAATTGATAAAATTATATTTTGTTACTAAACCAGTTACTCGTTTTAGTTACTAAATTAATCACTCACTTCTATCATTGAATTGATCATTGATTTCTGATACAAATCAGCCACTATAAATCAATGACATAGGATTGTGACAAACGTAGTTTACTTACTGGCTATATCAATATTTGATTATTTAGGCACCGAAATTTATTCGTATTTCATGATTTTTTTAGTGTGATGTATGAACATTAAACAAAGGATTATGTTTACTACACAATATATATATATATATATATATATATATATATATATATATATATATATATATATATATATATATATATATATATATACACACGTACTCACATTCATGTTAAAGCATACTTACTCTAATCCCTTAGAAGCAAGTTCAAAATCTTATGTTAAAACTCTAATTTCCTAGTCATTTTAGCATATAATTTACATTAAGATCACATTTCTAGAATGACCAAGAGATAATGTCTATCCCTAGATCATAACTCTTGGGTGTTCTATCCATGTCTAGTTCCAAATTCATTTTTCAATGATTCAGTAACAACAAATAACATGATATTCATATCATACACATTAATAATCAAGATAAAACAATTGAATACGGAAGAGATTATATTGTATAGGAAAAGTTCCATAGGGTATGAATTCATTACATCCAATCCTAATGAAAATAGAGATCAGCTACTCCTAATCACCTGAAACATACGGATTTGATGAATTTGCACGAGAGTAGATGAAAGAATTCGTTGTAATTTCATCCCACAATGTGCCCTTGACCGAGGTTTTTGAGTTTCTCTGCGTTTCCACATCAAAAGAACTAACTTCTTTTCTTTAATTCTCGACACTTAACCAATCAGAACTGTTTGTTTGCTGGGTGAGCCTTATCTCTCGCTGGCGAGATATCAATTAACTGCAACACAACTATTATGTCTCGCTGGACGAGTGGAGGAGATCTCGCTGGACGAGATGGTTCTGACATACAACTTTATAGTCTTCCATTTTTTTATACAATTACCTGTACATTATTTTTGAAGGGACGAGAATGTCAAGAAAAAAAGGAAGCAGAACAAGAATTGCAGCAAATCCCAGAATGAGAAGGAAGACCGTGACCGGCGTCATCTACCCCAGATGTTGGATGAAATAAAGAATTTATAAGAAAAATATATAAGAATATAAAATCATTTTTTTTTATTATCACAAATATTAGTCATTGGTTTTTTTAAGAGTTGAACAACGATCTCTCTGCCACCTCACTTTAAATTAATCTTTCAGATGTTTGAATTGCAGGAGCCAAAAAAGTAAAAGAGACAAAACAATTTAGTGCATGTGTATTATTCCAAAGGTGCTTTTTTTTCATTTTGTTTTTGAAAGAAAATATATGTTTGTCCTCAACCTTACATATTAAACGACTACTATGTCATTTCAACCTTTTTTTAATGGTTCCACAATTTTTATCTATTTCTCTTTAGTAAATTTAGTCAATTTTGGAGAGATTATTTTATAACGGGTCTCATCAAATTTTGTTCTGTCTTTCCTTTAACTTTATCCTGACAATAAAAAGGACGGAGACAAGTCTTATTGTCGGATATCTAATTTTAGAAAAAAAATTTATCCGTATAAATTCAACGGGTATCAATTTTTTTTCTCATCCACATTTTCATTTATACCCATATCTGTATGTGAACACAATTCAGGTAAAAAATGCTTTCTGAATGTAAACTTGAAACTGTGTTATTGAAATCAGCAGATTACTACGTTTAAAAGTTGCAGAAAATAAAAACTGCTCCCCCATACTGCCTTAATCCCTAATACTCAATTAGCATAAGACCGTTATGTAAACCAAAATATAAAAACAGCATTTAAATCTTCACATTTTAAAATAAACAAAACCCACTAACACTGTATCCGTACCTACTTTTTTACCATTTCAATATTAATTAATTAACTTTTATGAAATATATATTATAAAATTATAAGGAAACATAATATTATCACATATTTAATATTAAAAAATATATGTTTCTTCATTATCAAATATTTAGAAAAAAATTATAATTATATATTTCAATTATATATATTTTAAATTAGAATACTAAATAAAATTTCATGAGAACCAAAATATTTATTAAATTTATAAACACTAATGAAATCTAGTTGATAAAATTTTAAAATAATTAAAAAAAATATATAAAAAAAAAAACAAATACTCAAATTAAAAAATATTTTAAATGTCTGTTTATTTTATTTTTTGAATTAAAATGAAATCTCTTATTTTATATACTAATAAAAGTTATAATATATCACTTGATCAAAATCACATAAAAAATAAAGATTAAACTTATAACAATATAATTTTGACATAAATATTTCATCTTTTGAACTTCAATATATGTTAGATAATCATAAAAATAATTCATGTCAATTACATTAAATTATTATATTATAACAAATAAAATTTATTTTACAATTATAATAAAATTACACGTAGGACAATAAGTTAAAAAATAAAAACAATTATATAAAAAATATAATATTATATATGATAAAAACAAATAACAAATAAAAATATTAGAAAAATATTAAATTTGTGTCTTAAAAATAATTTAAGAGACCATGGGATGAAATTGTATGAAGAAAAAAAATTCTATAATTAAGGATACGATATGATATACAATAGAGATACAGGTGTTGGCAAGGGTTTATGCCTTCAGGAAGTTTCTTATACAGGTATCCAAGTAAGCAGAAAAATCATCAAATTGAGAGCTGAGAGACGGGGAAAGCTCTTGTGGAGTCTCGATTGAATTGCAGGTACACGGCATTTGAAGGTCTGTGGGAAAATTTAATAGAGTTTGTTGACTTTCAAAATATTTGGTATCTGTAGTTTTAATGGATCGAATATGCTCAAGTATACTCCGAAGTGAGCAGCTTTCACAGAGGTTTACAATTTGAAGAGAAAAGGGAAGGTTGGGTGGAATTTGAAGTGAATAGCATGCAGAGACATTTAAAGTTGAAAGTAACGGTGGAAGCTCTGGTAGATTCTCAAGTGACTCGCAAAAAGCAGCATTTAGGGCTTGAAGGGAAAGAGGAAGGTTGGGTAGAGTTTTCAGTGATGCTGAGAAGGAGACATCTAAAGTTGTAAGGAAAGGAGGAAGCTCTGATATTGTTTGAAGATTGTCGCAAGCACGCATCAATAGACACTTCAATTCACTGTTTCTCCAAGGTGAACTTGGAAGTATGGTAAACGACATGCAGCGAGACAGTTCCAATGTCTTAAGTTTTGGCAGAGAGAAAATAGATGAATGCAGGCTTCTCAACCTATAACAACCACAGAGGTACAGTTCTTCAAGTCTTATGGCTCCTGATAAATCTGGAAGCTCCTTTAACTTCATGGCCCAATGGAGATTTAGTCTTTTTAAATTCGCTAGATTCTGTAATAACATTGAAAACAAATGAACATGTCACATGAACTGAGTCACTTAATGTTGCATTCCTTAAATTAACACCAATTTTAACTGTGAAACACACGTATATATTTACCTTCACTCCATCCCACAACTTTCTCATTCTGCTCATTCTCAATTCCAATATAACAAGTTTTTCAGCATTAAAACTCTCTGGCAAGCACTTCATAGGGAAATCCTCCCAGCACACAAATCTTAGTTCAGTGGCCAAAAAGGGTGCTCCTTCAACAAGAATAACTTGGTGGTAAGTATTTCCATCTACCCCAGAAATTTCCAGAAATTTTAATTTTCTCAGAGAAAAAATTTGAGGACTTAACATTTGCTTCTTATTTGAAGTCAATTGTACTTGTATGCTTTTAATGTCCTCACTAACCTGCCATCAATCCAGAAGAAAAATTTCAAACATGAAAAAAGTCACACATTTCCCACACAAAAAAATAAACCTTAATTAAGAGTAAGATATTGTATTTAGTTAGGCTTCAACCTTTTCATTTTTCAAAGCTTCATTGATATCATTGGGATCCCACAACCGACTGCGGCTTCCAGGATCTTCAACACACTCTTGACGAACAATCTCCCAAGCCATTTCTTGTAAACTATCATGCATTGATACAGTATTGTCCTCTGAGATTGTTATGAGAGCTTTGTCTTCCAGTCTTCTTAACTCAAAAGCCACTGAATTATCACTTTCATTGTCTTTCAATAAACATTTCAGATCACCCACCTCCACTGGTACAAGCAATCTAAGAAAGAAACATGCCAAATCTAGAAAAATTTGTTGCTCTTTGCGATCTAGACTATCATAACTCAGTTTCATTACATCATAAACTTCTCTTGGAGGCATTGTTTTTAGCTTGCCCAACAAACCTTCCCATTCTTCCTTATTTCTTCCATGAAGAAGATGAGCCAAAACTTTAACAACTAATGGATTGCCTTTAGCATAATGTACTACCAATTTTGATATCTCATCGTATTCCTTTGCCTCATTACTTTCACTAAAGGCATTCAAGTTGAAAAGTTCAAGTGCTTCGTCAGAACTAAACTCTTTCACTTTGTACGTCTTACTGACTCTGTTAATCCTAAGCACTTGCTCATCTCGAGTTGTCACAATCACTGTACTACCCATACCAAAATTATCAAGACTTCCCAACAGTTTTCCTATGTGATCTGAATCATTCACATCGTCAAAAACAACAAGAACCTTCATATAACCAATTCTCCTAACAATATTTTCAGGCAAGGAATTTGGAGTGTCAATATCTACTTCATGTCCTAAAAGTTTAGAAAATATTATTTTCTTCAAATGAATTATTCCATGTTTGGTTGATTGATCTCGTTCATTGGCTAAGAAGTAAGATCCTTGATATTGAGATCGTAGTCTATGAAATACTACTTCTGCAAGGGTTGTCTTACCGATACCCCCCATACCCCAAATTCCAATGAGGTGAGTGGCTTTTGGTTCATTACATATCCATGATTCCAAAGTTGCAATTTTTTCATCGATTCCAACAAGTCCTTTTGGGATAACTTGGTGTTTATCCAACCTCTTCAGCACAAGATCCACAATTTCTTTAACAACCTCAGCATCATTTCTATATATACGACACAAAGAGACATGAAGTGTGTGTTAAAATCAATTCGTTAATGGATTCAATTACTAGTGTGTGAGTCATATGTACAAGCTTCATGTTTGGCTGTGAAAATTATTATTTATATGTTGATATGCTCGCTTACGAATTTTCCATGGGAAAGGATTATAAGGGAAGTTACTATGAAATGTGATGGGAGACATAATGTTCGTTCAAACATATTGCATGTTATTATAGCAACGCGCAGCACTAGATTTTGCAATTTAAGAAACCATGTTATTATAACAATATGCATATATAGCTACAAAAACAATCAGAAAGTAGGGAACAATTATGGAAAAAGAAGAGCTTACCTAAATTTGGACGATTCAATTCCAGATAAATCAGCAGATTTTTTCAGAGCATCTTTCCACATTTGCACCTGTCTCGTATAGTTCAGTCGATGGTTAGCAAAGGCATTTTCGTAACTTCCAGATTGATGTCTTACATCTGTGGGTGCCACTTTGTAGAAAACAGGAATTACAATCCGTTCATATTTCTCTTTACATTCAACTATTTTGAGCACTTCTTCTAAACACCAACGAGAAGAAGCATAATCTGGTGAGAAGATGATCAACGAAATCGCTGATCTTTCAATAGCTGTAACAAGTGATGGCCATATTTCTTCTCCCCTCTCAAGTTTATCATCTACAAAACCATTTATTTTCTTCATGTCAAATGCCTCAGTCAGATGACTAAGAAAACCGTCACGGATTTCCTTGCCTCTAAAGCTAACAAAAACATCGTACTTTATTTCAGGAACATTGCTGTCTGACATGGTTTCTCCTTCTGTTTTTGAAATAACAGCCAAAAGACAAAGAAAAACAACACAGGTGAGAAATAAAGAAGGAACAAAGAGATAAGTGAAAGACAAAGAATGGTGTTGAATAAGGTGACTTAAATAGACTTATTTTAAAGCAAGTTGCATTGTTAAATCGCTCCTACCATCAGTTCACACACGCCAACCTGCTTTTCCTAATATTTTACAGAAGAAAAAACATAAGTCTTTCATAAATTAAGTAAATACTTCACGCTCCATGCTGGTCTGTAAATAGAACTATTTCCTTTCACCTACTCTCTCTTAGACTGGATTATACAGAGAAAAAAACCTTTTTATATTGGCAGGTCTAAAATATTTTTCAATTTATTCATAAATAATTCTAAAAATTGATAAGTTTATTTTATTTTTCTCTTTAACTATTACTTCTAGAAACAGTTATCCAACCCAAACTGTAGTTAATTACAGAGAACAAGTGGGAACTGTTGAATAGATAAATTTGAAATGCCTCAAATTTGCCAACCAACTGAACAACATTAAAATATGAGTTTTTGAATGAATCTATTGGCATGAGTGGTTGTTACTAATTGGGTTGCATAAGAACATTTTTGGTTGTTAGTAAAGTAAATTTCTTTAAATTGCTATCATCTTATTCTTTTTTTTTTTGGTTTTCAGTTGACTGATATTGTTTGTTGTTTAGAATTTGAGACAGACACGAATTATTTGATGCGTTCAAACTCGTCTTCAATTGTTTAATTGTCTATTTGATCCAAAGTCAAATATTTGCGAGTTAAATAGTTTGGAAATTTGTATCTTTGCATAAAACCTAGATTTTTTATACTCGGTAGGGGGTGAGTCGAAGTCAAAGATCATGTTTTGACTATTTATACCTATCCATCAATTCAATATAATGAAAATGTAAAGTAGATTCATGGTGAATGCAGAAAATATTATTTATTTGACTTGGACTTTTTTTTTTAATAAATTATATCAGACATCAGTATAGAACTTTAGTATTCAGACTAATTAGAATAAAACTTCAATAAACTTTTGTCATTACATGGTCATTCATAAAAAGAAAAGAAATGTTGAAACCTCGACTGAAAAATATCACCACTCGTTTCCCATTTAAAATATTATTGGTTTAATTAGTTATTTATTCCATGTTTTTGTTCAAAAATATAAAATTTGTTTTCTAGTTTTTTTAATCTCAATTTGATTTTTGTTTGTGAAAATTGGTGTAAATTGGTTCTAATTTGTGAAAAATTGATGCAATTTGGTCCTTTCTGTTTAAGACACCCTTTAGAAAGCCCCCTTCTAGGGGGTTCTAGTTGAGGGGGTAAAAAAAAGCACCTGTCCTCAAAGCCTCATCTTAAGTGGGTTAGGGTCAAGTCTAAGGTGGGCTTGACTTGATTACAAAACTTAATTAACTCTTAAAATCAATACCTTGGACATGGTCACATATCGAGTCAGGCCACCTCGAGCTCAAGGCCAAGATGGGATGGCATGCCGAAGATTGAGAAGGTTCATTTCAGACAAAAATTTTAGACAAGCTCTCTCGAAGGTTAGGAAAGGTCAACTAGGGGCCGAAGGTCGGAATGGACTAGCTCGTGCCAAAGGTCAATACTAATCGACTTAGGTCGAAGCATAAGACAGTCTAACTTGAGCCGAAGATCAAGACAAGTCGAGCCCTGAAGGTCGAGACAGGTTCGCTCGGACTAAAGATTGAGACATACCAACTGAGGTCGATGGTCGAGAAAATTAGGCCAAAATCAAAGTTCGAGATGACCCCATCCAAAGTATGCCTCAATCGAAATTGGATCGAGTTAGTTCCAACCAAAATTTGGTTGAATTCAGTCGAGAAGACCCTAACCGAAATGTGGCTGAGACCTCTGAATTTCAACCTCGATCGAACTTTAGCCAAGTCGGACTAGGCCAAATTTTAGCCAAGAAGATTCCGGTCAAAATTCGACAGAATTTGGCCGAATTAAGACTAGTCAACCTCGATCAAAATTTAGTCGAGTATGCTCTGGCCAAAATTTGGCCGAACTCAACCGAATTCGCCCTAGTCGAAATTCAGCCAAGTTAGTTTCGATAAAATTTCAGGAAAGTCGGTTCCAACCATACTTAGGCCAAAGGTCAACTCAAGCTGACTCGGGCTGAAGTTTGAGATGGGTCAGCCTGGGCCGAAGGTCGAGATGGGGCGGCCCAAGCTAAAGGTTGGCCTTAGCCGATTTGGCTGAAGATCGAGACAAGCCAACCTAAATCTAAGGTATAATAATATATTTAAAAAATTAACATTTGTTGAAGTTGAAAAAGAAAGACCATGGACTAACCTTGAACGATGAAGTTTTTGTGGGCTTTTTGGCCCTGTGGACTTTTCTAATAGGATAATTTTTGTCATATGGACAATTTTGACCCTAACCCATGTGGTTCAGGACAAGTCCTATGGATTCAGTCAAATTAACAACTCTATAGGTACACTTAACTATAAGAAACTTACGAATAAAAAGACTCCTAAATAATGTTTGATATTGAATGTTAGAATACAAACTATGTTTATCACTACATTAGAGAGATTGTTAATTTTGGAGTTTGGGTTCCAATTTTGTTCTTAAAAATATCTTTAAGATTTGAAGAGGAAAACATATTTCAATTGTCAACACCCTATTTCGTTCGGGTAAATAAATTTATTTTCAAAAAAAATAAAAAAAATAAAAAAAATGTGAAACATTATTTTCTTCAAAGATTTTCAAACTTTTAATTTTAGAAAAAAAAAGAAAAAAAAGAGAGATGAAAAAAAAGGAATAAAGAGGGAAGAGCCCAATTTGTTATTAATTATCGCACTCCTTCTCATGAGCCCAACAACTCAACATGCTTTCTACCATTGTTCCTGGAAGAGAAATTAGTGATATGATTCTAATAATTAGAAGAAATATTTCTTCAAATGGTTATAATCAATATTACTAATTGGGATTGATTTTGTGCTCTGATTTGTTAATAGTTAGAATCAATATTCCTTTTTGTGCTCTGATTTGCTATGATTTGATTCCCATAATGTGTTGCTATCATAACCAATTCTTTCCTTATATTGTTCATTACAATTAAGGCTGAGATTGCATTGAGATTGCAATATGTGAATATAAATACGTACTCTGTCATATGAAAAAGGGACCGAAAAAGAGATTCTCTACACTTCTCTAATTTCCATCACCATTCCCACATACACATCTCTTTTTTTATCTCTCTTTAAAAAAAAACATACTGAAGGAGGTAGAAAAAAAAGAAGAAGAAAACATTCTCTACCCTCTCTCTTTCTCTCATTACCACCAACATAAACAATGAAATTCTTTCATCTTTTGATTTAGTTTTTTCAATTTTCATTCTTTTTTTTTAAATCATAAAAAATATTTTATCCCTTTCTTTATTGTCTGCCTGGCCGCTCGCGTTGCATGACATCCAATTTAGACTTTCGAATTTTTTAATATATACAGATGATCTAAAAATAAAATATAACTTTCTTTGTTTACTCTTTTATATCTATTTGGTTGCTCACGTCGCAATGACATCCACAACTACTCTAAATTAACTTTAAAAAAATATTAAAAATTTATAAATGATTAAAAAAATAAAAGATTAGAAAAAAAAGAATTTATTTGAAGTGTCTATCCGGCTGCTCGCGTCGCGTGACACCAATTTCAAAATAATACTAAAATTTAAATAAAAAGATTTTCAAAATTATAAAATAAATTAAATCATTTTGAAATAATTTTCCAAATAGATTTTTCAAAAAGAACTATGTAACCATGGTTCTCCATTATAAATGGAGATACGTAGGAACGAGGATTAATCCTTGTTTGGCCCAAAAAACCAAAAAATTATTTTTGTTTCTTTTGTATATCTTTTTATATTTTTTTTGGGAAAATTAAATATTTTGAAAACCACATCCTTTTGCATGTTTAATTAAAGGTACCGTCTTAGGACGGACGTTGTGGGGTGCTAATACCTTCCCCACGCGTAACCGACTCCCGAACCCAAACTCTAGTTTTTCGCAGACCTTGCTTTTTTTTATGGTTTTCCATAGTTTCCTATAATAACTATGGTGGCGACTCCAAACTTTGTTTTTACAAATTTTATTTTTTTGGTTTGTCGTCCCGTTGCGATTTCGGTTGCGACAGATAGCGACTCCACTAGGGACGCTAGAGAGTCAGACCATTTATTTGGATGTGCAAGATTGATGTGGTTTTTCTTCATATTTTTTCTTTTCTCATTATTTTTTTTTGGGTATGCATTTTTTATCTTTTTTTATATTTAAAATAATTGTATGTGTATATTCAATCTTCTTTATTTTTGTATTTGGAATAATTGCCAGGTGTGGGTTTAGGTATGCATTGTGTTCTCCCTTCACACACACACATTTTATTCATTACATGAGTGGGGCCCTATACCCGGGTCTGAGTTGCTTAGAATTAGAGGGGATTGTGTAGCAGTGTCATAGTGGATGTACTTCCCAAGTGGTCATTGTGAGAACCCCAGCTAGAGTT